>MKWU01001454.1_pt1 | contig 40530 bp, 47 predicted proteins | sample 809101 | NCBI WGS metagenome assembly MKWU01 (sample SAMN05860141, study PRJNA318959) | sponge metagenome | host: Aplysina aerophoba | place: Slovenia: Piran, Adriatic Sea, Gulf of Piran | collected 2013-05-07
CTCGTCGAGCACGGCGGGCATGATGCGGGAGGGCCGGCCGATGCCGCAGAGCTTGAGGGCGAGCAGGGCGAGCAGGGCGCAGCCGGCGGGGGTCAACTCGGAGCCGGGCAGGCCGGCGGCGAGGCGGTCGAGATCGAGGCGGGCGAGGTCGGGGGCGAACAGGAACAGGCCACCGAAAGGGGTGCGGAAGCGGCGCGGGGCGAGGTCGAGGGCACGGCGGTCGGCGAGCGGGGCCTGCAGGACGGCGGGTTGCTGCTCGGGGGCGCGGCGGGCGAGCTTGGGTAGGCCGGCCGCGCGCAGGACCTTGTGGACGAAGCCGACGCTGTGGGGCAGGTTTTCGAGGCGCAGGCGGGCGGAGATGTCGTGAACGGAGAGGTCGTGCAGGCGCAGGGCGAGGATGCGATCGCAGGCGCCTCCCGGGCAGGCTGCGACGGCGGAGCGCGACGCGAAGAGCCAGTTCGCAGCGACCGTCGATCGGGAGGTCTCACTCGCGTAGCGTGATAGTCTCAAGGAATCGGGCTTGGACCGCCATGCGCATTCTCCTCGCTGGAGGGGGCGAAGGTGCCGCCCTCATCGCCGCTCGCTTGATCCGCGAAGGCAACCAAGTCACTATCGTCGAGCAGGACGCCGAGCGTTGCCTGGAACTCGAGGAGCATCTGGACGCCAAGATAGTCCAAGGTAGCGCCGGCAGCGTCAGGACCCTTCACAAGGCCGGCCTCGGCGACGCCGAGATGCTGATCGCGGAGACCGACTCCGACGAGATCAACCTGCTGGCCTGCATGATCGCCCAGACGGACTCGGCCGCGAGGGTCAAGGTCGCACGCATCCGCACTCACGAGTTCCAGCACTGGGAACGAATCCTCGACGAGATGGGCCTCAAGGTCGACCGCATCATCCACCCCGAAACCCACATCATGCGGCGCATCATGCGCGTACTCCATATACCGGGTGTTTCGGACATTCTTGATTTCGCCGACGGGGAAGTCAAGCTGTTCGGGATGAACGTCGATCGGGACAGCTGGTACGCAGGCAAGACCGTCGAGGAACTCGACGCGGCAGGCCCTCCCGCGGACAGCCTGATCGCCATGATCTTCCGCGGTCCGCAAGTGATCATCCCTCACGGCGCTCAGCGCTTGGAGCCCGGGGATCACATTTACATCTGCACGACCCGCGAGAACCTCGAGGACGTCCTGTGGTTCATGGGAATCCAGCCCCAGAAGGCCGTTCGCCGGGCGGTGATTGTCGGAGGCAAGCAACTGGGCATCTGGGTGGCGCAGGAACTCGAGCGAACCGGCGTGGCCGTCAAGCTGATTGAGCGCGACCCAGCTAGATGCGAGCTGATTTCGAACATCCTGGACAAGACGATCGTGGTCCACGGCGACGGCACGGACCAGCAAACGCTGGAGGAAGAGAACATCGAGGGCGCCGACGCATTCCTCGCCCTTACCAAGGACGATGCGGACAACATCGTCGCTTCGCTTCTCGCGCGGCGCCTGGGAGCATTCAAGATCGTCGCCTTGATCAACCGCCTGCACTACTTGCCGATCGTGCAAAGGCTGGGCATCAACACTTCGATCAGCCAGCGCCTCACGGCCGTGGACATGATCCTGCAATACGTCCGCAAAGGGCGCGTCCTGTCGGTCACCACATTTCGCGAGGAAGAGGCTGAAGCGATCGAATTGATTGCCACGAGAGGGTCCAAGATCCTCGATAGGAAGTTGCGCGACATCCGCCTCCCGCGGGGAGCGATCGTAGGGGCAATCCAGAGGCCCAACGGCCACGTCATGGTGCCACGAGGAGAGGGCGCGGTCCACGAAGGCGACCGGGTCATCTTCTTCGCCCTGGCCAGCGTCGTCCCAGAACTTGAATCGGCATTCCTCTCACGCTCCAAGCGCGCGAAAGTCCCCAAGTGATCCGCTGGACCCGGATCGGACGAGTGCTGGGACTCTTCCTGGCAGCGTTCGGAGCGACGATGGGTTTCCCTGCCGCCCTGTCCCTGGCGACCGGCGGTGACGACCTCGCCGCGATTGCCGGGGCCATGGTGGCCACGGTCGGCACGGGAGTCCTGCTCTGGGGAACGTGTCGCGGAGACACGCGCGAACTGACCCAGCGCGAAGGCATTCTCCTGACGGTCGCGGCCTGGGTCGCTGCGGGGCTGTTCGGGGGCCTGCCGTTCCTTTTCGCTCCGGGTGTAGAGACATTCACGGATGCCGTGTTCGAATCCGTTTCGGGCGTCACAACGACGGGGGCGTCGATCCTTGAAGAGGTTGAATCGTTGTCCCGGCCGATCCTGCTGTGGCGCGCCATGTCGTCGTGGCTCGGCGGTATGGGGATCGTGATTCTGGTGATCGCCGTGCTGCCGCTAGTCGGCCACGGAGGCATGCATCTGTACAGAGCAGAGTTCTCCGGGGCGAAGTCGGAGAAGCTCAAGCCGCGCATCGCCGAGACTGCAACGTCGCTGTGGGGCATTTACGTGTCGCTGACCGCCGCGCTCTTCGGATTGCTCGTATTGGCGGGCATGGGACCGTTCGACGCTATCTCGCACGCGTTCGCGACCCTGGCAACCGGCGGCTTCTCGACCCGCACGGCAAGCATCGCAGCTTTCCAGAACCCGCTAGTGGAGTACATCACCGTGCTGTTCATGTTCCTGGGCGGTGCCAGCTTCATCCTGCACTACCGCGCGCTGGTGGAACGTCGGCCCATCGGCGCCTTGCGCGACTACGAGTTCCGATACTACGTCGGAGCGATCGGCCTCGCGACCGTGGTGGCCGGGGCGCTTCTGTTCTTCCAACTCGGCTACGACCTGGAACGCTCCCTGCGCACGGGTCTGTTCCAGGTCACCTCGATCATGACCACCACCGGATTCGCCACGGACGATTTTGAACTCTGGCCCCCGCTCGGGCAGCTGGTGCTCTTGGTTCTCATGTTCGTCGGTGGCTGCACCGGCTCGACGGCAAGCGGGATGAAGATCTCGCGTATCGCCGTGCTGGCCAAGGTGGTGGGGCGGGAGTTCAAACGCATGGTCGAGCGCCACGGGGTCTTCGCAGTCAGGTTCGGAGGCCGGGTCGTGCCCGAACCAGCGATCCAGAGCCTCCTCAACCTGGTCTACCTCGCCTTCATGGTCAATTTCGTTTCGTGCCTGGCGCTGGCCGCGCTCGGGATTGACGTGCTGACCGCGATCTCGGCGGTGGCAGCCGCGATGTTCAACATCGGCCCGGCTCTGGGCGACGTGGGCCCGACGGACAACTACAGCCACCTTCCGGCGCTGGCCAAGTGGGTGCTGAGCTTCAACATGATCGCCGGTAGACTGGAGTTCTACACCTTGCTGGTGACGCTGACGCCTTGGTTCTGGCGCAAATGACCGGTATGTGCCACGCAGGGCATTTCCGGATGACTTGGAAACACCAGCTGTACCACTCCATCTCCGACAGAAACCAGCGATGCGAAACGGTGCTTGCCCGCATTGATTTTGGCAGGGGCTTCCGCGCACCAAGCAGACCGCCTGCCTACTGTGAAATCGGACGGCTTCCCCGGCCGGCACACGGGCACCTGGATGCGCCGCCGGAGCCTTCCAGGCGGTAAGCGGATCATGGTGACAACGCAAGTCCCGGCCGCGCCATCCGCTCGGATCGGGTGCATCGACGGACTCCGCGGCCTGGCGCTGCTGGGGATCCTGCCAATGAACATCCTGGTGTTCGGGCTTCCGCTCCAGTCCTACACCAGTCCCGTGGCGGACGGTGCCGTCGAGGGCGCCGGCCTTGCCGCCTACGTTGCCGGGGAATTGCTGGTCGAAGGCGCCATGCGCGCCCTGTTCGCCATGCTGTTCGGGGCCGGGATCGCAATGCTCGGCACCGGCGAGCGAGCCAAGGGCGCAGCGATCTATTACCGGCGCCAGTTCCTGCTGCTCTGCATCGGGCTTGTCGATCTATTCGTCCTGCTATGGATCGGCGACATCCTGATTTCGTACGCGCTTGCCGGCATGGTCCTGTATCCGTGCCGGAAGTGGCGGCCGAAAGCGCTGTTCGTGGCGGCGGGGCTGACCTTCCTGAGCCTCGCTATGCTGCACGGCGCCATCTTCGCGGTGCTCACGATCGTGCCCGAGCGGGCCGCAGCCGTCGAGGAGCGGATCGCAGCCGGCGAGGAAGTATCGGCTCGGGAACGCAGGTTGCTGGATGGTTGGTCCGAAGCCGAGGCGGAGCTGGCCCCGACCGACGGAGTCGATGAGCAGGAGGCGCTACGGTTCACGGGCAGCTACTGGCAGTCCTTCGCAGCCAATGCCGCCTTGTTCGGCGACGTATGGCCGCTCGTGCCGTTCATGCTGTGGGACTCGACTGCTTGCATGCTCCTGGGATTGGCCCTGTTCAAGACCGGAGTGCTGCCAGGAGACCGCAGCTCGCGGTTCTACACCGTGCTGGCAGTTGTCGGCCTCACGACCGGCTTGGCGGTCAACGGCTACGAAGTGGCGATGAAGGTTGGCACTGGCTTCGCGATCCAGTGGACCTCGGGCTTTGCGCCCACCTACGATCTCGGGCGCGTCTCCTGGGCACTGGGCATCGCCGCCGTCACCGTGATCGCGTTCCGGCGCGGTTGGCTGCCGCGGCTACGTGACGGCCTCACGGTCGTCGGACGCATGGCGCTCACTAACTACATCCTGCAGAGCGCGCTCGCTCTGGCGATCTTCCACGACCTCGGGCTGGGGCTGTGGAACGACCTGGCGCGGCTCCAGCTGTATATGATCGTGCTTGCCCAATGGGTCGTGCATGTCGCCATCAGCATCTGGTGGCTGCAGCGCTTCCGGTTTGGTCCGCTCGAATGGCTCTGGCGGTCGTTGACCTACGGGCGCATCCAAATGGCTGCCGCCCGGCCCGGCGCGTGAGCGACTGGGGAGCACTGCGGAGAGGCGCACGTTGCGCGACAAGTAGGCCTGGCGGCGCCCGGCAACTTCCCGCGGCGGGAAAGCTCGGCCTCCACAGGCTTGTTACCCTGAAGCTTCGGGCGCGCGTAAGGCGGCCGCAGCTTCGCGGCGCGGTCCTCCCGGCAGGGCCTGAGATGAACGGTGCGTTCCTGCGAATCGGCCGCAGTCTCGCATCAGACCCGGAGTGACGGCAATGACCTTGGACTTCACCAAATGCGATGGACTCGTGCCGGCCATCATCCAGGACCATCAAGACGGGCGGGTGCTCATGCTCGGATTCATGAACGAGGAAGCGTTCGCGAAAACAGTCGAATCCGGGAAAGTCACGTTCCTGAGCCGGTCCCGGAACAAGCTTTGGACGAAGGGCGAGAGCTCTGGCCACGCCCTGCTTGTGAAGCGAATCGAAGTCGACTGCGACCTTGACACCCTGCTTATTCAAGCCGAGGCTCTCGGACCGGGCGTCTGCCACGCCGGCTACCGCAGTTGCTTTTATCGCAAGCTCGCCGACGGGACATGGACGGTTGACGAGGACCCCGCGTACGACCCCGATACCGTCTACGGTTCATAGACTCCGAATGGCGTCCGACTCATGCTCCGCATTGTTACCAGCCGAGACCGGGGGGTCTGGGAAGGGCTCCTTCAGGGCCGTTCGAGGCGGCTCTCCGAAGCCGAAGGGGTGGTTGCACCCATCCTTGAGGCTGTCCGTGACCGCGGCGACGCCGCGCTGATCGAATACGCCCGCAAGCTGGACTCCCTCAACGGTCGGATCGTCCGTCTAACTGGATCGCAGTTGCAAGCCGCGCGGAGGGGGCTTCCCGAAGAGGTTGCCGCAGCCGTGAACCTCGCCTCCTCGCGAATCCGGGCATACGCCAAGCGCCAGATGCCGGCGGAATGGATGGAGTCCGCCGGGCCGGGAATCGAGCTGGGCCAGCTGGTCCGGCCCCTCGACTCGATCGGAGCGTACATTCCGGGAGGCCGCTATCCGCTGCCATCCACCGTGATGATGACTGCTGTTCCAGCCCAGGTGGCGGGCGTGCCGCGCATCGCCGTTGCATCGCCGAACGCATCCTCGGTAACTGTCGGCACGGCCGCCCTTCTCGGCATCGATGAGGTCTATGCCGTGGGCGGGGCCCAGGCCATCGCCGCTTTCGCGTTCGGCACGGAATCGATTCCACGGGTCGACCGGATCGTGGGACCTGGGAACGCCTATGTCGCTGCGGCCAAGAAGATGCTCGCGGGCGAGGCGGGAATCGACTTCGTAGCCGGTCCGACTGAGATCGTGCTTGTCTTCGAGGACGGCGACCCGCGGGCTCTCGCAGCCGACATGCTGGCCCAGGCAGAGCACGATGTCGACGCCGCAGCCGTCCTGCTCACTCCATCGCACCGCCTCGCCGCGGCGGTGGCCACGGAAATCGAGCGCCAGATCCGCACGCTCCCAACTCGAGACGTCGCAACCGAGTCCATCCGAAACAATGGCGTCGCGATTGTTGTAGACAGCCTCGAAGAGGCCTGCGAGATCGCGAACCGATTCGCCCCGGAACACCTTTCCGTCAGCGAGTCCGTGCCGCTGGACTCCATCAGGAACGCCGGCAGCGTGTTTGTCGGCACGTGGAGTCCCGAAGCCGTCGGCGACTACGCGGCCGGACCCAATCACGTCCTGCCGACCGGTGGCAATTCGCGGTTGCGCGGGGGCTTGAGCGTGCTCGACTTTGTCAAGATCGTCTCGGTCCAGAAGCTTTCAGGGCAGGGCCTGCGCGGACTGGCCCCGACCGTCGCGACCCTTGCGCGGGCGGAAGGCCTCGAAGCCCACGCCCGCTCCGTCGAGGCCCGGACCATGCCGGCCCCCGGAGGGCGGCATGGCTAACGCTCCGATCCCACGGGAGGCAGTGCGCAAGATGGCGCCCTACAACCCCCCGCTCGAGGGGCGCGGGGAAATGCTGCGCCTCGATTTCAACGAGAACGTGTCCGGCTGCTCCCCAAAAGTGCTTGAGGTGCTGCGGGAGCATCCGACCCGCGGATTCCTGGCAACCTATCCCGAATACGCTGCGGCACGCCGCAAGCTGGCAGCCCACCTGGGCGTGAACGCCAGTCAAGTCACGGTCGGCGCCGGCACCGACGAGGTGATCAGCGGAGTCCTGCACGCGTACGTCGACCCGGGTGACGAGGTGATCGTCCTGAAGCCCTCGTTCGCCATGTTCGCGTTCTACACGCAACTCGTAGGCGGAACGCCCAGATTCGTGCCCTACCGCACGCCCGAGCTGACGTTCCCGCTCGAAGAGGTCCTGGAATCGATCGGTCCTCGCACCCGGGCCGTTTGCATCGCCTCGCCGAACAACCCCACGGCTGGGATTGTCAGCAAGGCCGAACTCGAGAGCATCCTGGCCGTAGCGGACGGTTGCGCGGTGTTGGTCGACGAAGCGTACTTTGATTTCCACGGGGAGACGATGATCGGGCTGCTGCCGCGGTGGCCCAACCTGTTCGTGGCCCGCACGTTCTCGAAGGCCTACGGCATGGCCGGCTTGCGCATCGGGGTCATGGTTTCGCAGGCCGACAACGTGGCAGTCGTCCGCAAGGGCCAGTCCCCATACGGCGTCAACTCGCTCGCGGTCCGTTGCGCCTTGGCCGCGATCGAAGACAAGCTGTACGTGCGCGAGTACGTGCGTCAGGTCCTGCAGGCGCGCCAATTGCTTTGCTCGGCGTTCGACGAAATGAAGGTGCGCTACTGGCCGAGCCATGCCAACTTCGTGCTGTTTGAGCTCGGGGGCCACATTGACCGAGTACGCTCTTCCCTCGCGGGCCAGGGCATCTTGATCCGCGATCAGTCCGCCCACGTCCCGGGCACTGCCCGGGTCACCGTCGGACCGCTGCAGGAAACCGTGCGGTTCCTGGCGGCGCTGAAAGAGGTTCTGGCGCGATGAAAGCGGAAATGGTGGTGTTCGACATGGACGGCGTGCTGGTCGACCCGAGCGAGACCTTCCGCCGGGCGCTGATCGAAGTGGTCCGCCGCTTCTGCGGAGTCGAGATGACGCAGGACGACATCGTGCGAATCAAGAACATCGGAGGCTACAACGACGATTCCGACATTGCGCTGATGGCAATTCGCGAGGCCGGCATGCAGCCCGACCCGCGCGAAGTCCGCGCCTACGGTAGGGAATTGTACTGGGGCCAGGGCGGCGACGGCTTGATTCGCAACGAGCGCTGGCTTGTCGAGCCGGGATTCCTGGAACGGCTCGCGGAATCCCGGCCGCTGGGAATCTTCACCGGCCGCGGGATGCAATCGGCCACGCACACACTTGACAGATTCTGCCCGTCGATTGAATTCGATCCAATCGTCACCAACGAGCAGGTCCAGAACCTCAAGCCCGCTCCAGACGGCCTGCTGCTCATCCAGCGTGCCGTGTCCGGCATGGATCTGGTCTTCGTCGGCGACAATATCGACGACTGCCGAGCCGCCAAGTCGGCGAAAGTGCGCTTCATCGGCATTGCCGCGCCTGACACGCCTCGCCACGCGGAAACCAGGGCGCTGTTCGAGAAACTGGGAGCGGAGGCTGTGCTGGAAAGCGTCAACCAACTGGAGGCCTGCTTGCGATGACCCGACCACGCACTGCCCGCATCGAGCGCAACACCAAGGAGACCCGCATCTCGGCGGAACTGAACGTTGACGGCGCGGGCCGCTACGAAATCCAAACCGGGATCCGGTTCTTCGACCACATGCTCGAGTCGTTCGCCCGCCATGGAGCCTTCGACCTGACCCTGCGTGCTGACGGCGACCTCGACGTGGACCAGCACCACACGGTCGAGGATTGCGGCATCGCGCTCGGCCAAGCATTCGCGGAAGCGCTCGGAGACAGGGCCGGCATCCTGCGGGCCGGGTACTTCCTGATGCCGATGGACGAGTCGCTGGCAGCCGCTGCGGTCGACCTGGGCGGCCGGCCAGCACTGGTCTACAGGGTACCCGCCCGATTCCGGTTGGTCGGCGACCTGCAGGTGGAGCTGCTGCATGACTTCTTCGACGGTTTCGCTGTCCATAGCGGAGCCAACCTGCACCTGAGGGTGCTCTACGGTCGATCCAGCCATCACCGCGTCGAGGCCTTGTTCAAGTGCTGGGCGAAGGCCATGCGCTTTGCCTGCTCGAAGGACGAGCAGCTCAAGGGGCAGTTGCCCAGCACGAAGGGCATCCTGGAAAGAGGAGCGTGAGATGACCGTGGTATTCGACTACGGGGCGGGCAACCTGCGCTCGGTGGCCAACACCCTGGAGAGCATCGCCACGCCGTTCAGGATTGTCTCCGATGCTCCGGGACTGGCTGCGGCCTCCCGAATCATCCTGCCCGGAGTGGGACACTATGGCCAGCTCCTGCGCTCACTGGACAGGCTCGACGTGCGGAGCGCCATGTGCGAACGGATCGCCGCGGGCGTACCGTTTCTCGGAATCTGCCTAGGGCTCCAGGCTCTGTTTGAGGACAGCGAGGAAGCGTCCGAGCGGGGACTCGCCATCTACCCCGGACGCGTGTTGCGGTTCCCCGCCGATGCAAGAGTGCCCCAAATGGGCTGGAACCGGCTCGACTTGCGGGGCGCGCCCAGCCTTCTGCGTGGGATCGGCGCCAACCCCTACGTGTATTTCGCGAACAGCTACTACGTGCCGGAAGCGACCGCCGGGGACCGGGCGGCGGCGCTGTGCAGCTACGCAGGGCAGTCGTTTTGCGCGGCCCTGGAGAGCGGCAATGTTTTCGGGGTGCAGTTCCATCCGGAAAAGTCGGGACCTCTCGGCCAGCGCATCGTACGGAACTTCCTGGACTGGATGCCATGCTGACGAAGCGCATCATCCCGTGCCTCGACGTCACCGCCGGCCGCGTCGTCAAGGGCATCAACTTCGTCGGATTGCGCGACGCCGGGGATCCTGTCGAGCTGAGCGCCCGGTACAACGAAGACGGCGCCGACGAATTGGTGTTCTTGGACATTACCGCGTCGAGCGACCATCGCGACACGATGGTCGACGTTGTCGAGCGAACGGCGCGCGAGGTATTCATTCCCCTGACTGTGGGAGGCGGCATCCGAGCGGTCTCCGACGCCCGGAGGATCCTGATGGCCGGAGCCGATAAGGTCTCGGTGAACACGGCGGCAGTCGAGCGCCCCGAACTCATCCGCGAACTTTCCGAGGAATTCGGAGCCCAGGCCGTCGTGCTTGCCATCGACGCCCGCCAGAATGCGCCGAATCGGTGGATCGTCAACACTTACGGCGGACGCAAGCCCACGGGTATCGACGCTGTCGAATGGGCCTGCCAGGGCGAGGCAATCGGTGCCGGGGAGATCCTTCTTACCTCCATGGACGCTGACGGCACCCAGGACGGCTTCGACTGCAAGCTCACGGAGGCAATCGCGGAGGCCACGCGGATCCCGGTCATCGCCAGCGGCGGCGGTGGCAAGCCCGAGGACTTCGTCAGGGTCCTCACCGATGGCAGGGCTGACGCTGCACTGGCAGCCTCCGTCTTCCATTACGGCACCTACACGTCGAACGGCCTGAAGCAGATTCTCGCTGCACAGGGGATCCCGGTCCGCCTGCTGGATCTGCCACCCGCTGGCTGATCGAGCGGCCACGAGACGCCCCGGCAACTATCCCGGGTCGGAGGACTGCGTTGCGCTGATCGAGCGGGCGGCTACAAGACGGCGGTCCCGACCGTGCGGTGACCGATGTGTGCCGGCTGGAGTGCCCCGTGCGGCACTACAAAGAACTCCTATGTATAATACTTCTAGGTATTTTGGCCTGAGCCGCCGGTTCAGAGCCAGGCAGTCCATGAACATCGGCAAGGATCTCGTCGCCGCCTCGGCAACCCCACTCGTACTCGCCATCCTGGCCGAGGGCGAGAGCTACGGCTACGCGATTCTCAAGCGGGTCGCAGAGTTGTCCGACGGGCGACTGCAATGGACCGACGGCATGCTCTATCCGGTGCTGCACCGTCTCGAGAGGCTCGAATACATTGCGGGGCACTGGCAAACGCCGGCAAGGGGCCGCAGGCGCAAGTACTACCGGATCACTAACCGCGGACGCGCGGCGCTTGCCCTGCAGAGGGAACATTGGCAGGAGGTCGACGCGACGCTTCGGCGCGTGTGGCCGTTGGCAGCCGAGGCGAAGAGCTGACCGCATCGCGATGGAGGAGGAATCCGTGGACAAACCCAAGAGCAGCGCCGAACTGGCGGAGCGGATTGCCCAATGGCGGACCCACTTGCTTGCAAGGGGGGCGATCGAGCCCTCCGACGCGGACGAACTGGAAGACCACCTGCGCAATCAGGTAGCGGCTCTGTCCACCGCTGGGTTGACGGCGGAGGAGGCGTTCCTGGTGGCGGTCAAGCGAATCGGCCAGCAGGAAGAGATGACCCGCGAGTTCGCGCGAGTGCACTCGGACCGGCTATGGAAGCAGCTTGTCGCCTCGCCTGTCCCGGACGGCGGGGCCTCGATGGAAGCCCGGACCGAAGCCTGGGTGGTTGTCGGCCTGGCAGTCATCGCCGCCCTCTCGCTGAAGGTGCCGGAGCTGTTTGGCCAGCGGCTGGACCCGGACGCGGAGGGAGGCGGATCATTCTATTCCAGGAACCTCAGTTTCTTCGTGCTTCCCTGCCTGGTCGCCTATTTCGCATGGAAGCGCCGCCTTGACAGGGTCACCTGTGCCTGGTTGGCAGCGACTTTCGTTGCGGCAGGCGTGATTGTCAATGCGTTTCCTTTCAGCCCGCAGGGGTCGACCGAACTCATCGCGGCCCTGCATCTCCCGATCGCGCTCTGGCTGCCCGTTGGCATCGCCTACGCCGGAGGCCGGTGGAGCGATCCGGCCGAGAGAATGAACTTCGTCCGGTTCTCGGGCGAACTGGCGATCTACTACGTACTGATAGCCCTGGGCGGCGGCGTGCTGACGGGGCTCACCGTGGGCTTGTTCTCGTTCATCGGCGTCGATGCCGAGTGGTTCGCGACGGAATGGATGCTCCAGTGCGGGGCTGTCGGGGCCTTCATCGTGGCGGCCGCATTGGTCGAATTGAAAAAGAGCGTTGTCGAGAACATGGCACCGGTGCTGACCCGCGTGTTCGCGCCGATGCTCGCCGTTCTGCTGGTTGCACTACTGGGGACCATGGCGTGGACCGGCAATGCACTCGCGCTGGAGCGCGAAGTGCTGATCGCTTTCAATCTGTTGCTCATGCTCGTGCTAGGCCTGTTGCTCTACGCGCTTTCGGCTCGCGATTCGCTGGCAAGACCAAACTGGTTTGATGGCGTGCTGCTGGTCCTGGTGCTGTGCGCGCTCGCGCTGAACGCGGTGTTGCTGGCCGCGATGTCGGCCCGCATCGTCGAGTACGGCTCAAGCGCCAACAAGCTGGCGGCACTGGGCGAGAACCTCATTCTGGTGAGCAATCTCGTCGGGTCGGCATGGATCTACACGCAATTCCTGCGGGGACGCCAATCCTTCGCGGCCCTCGAGCGCTGGCAGACAGCCTACCTGCCGGTTTACTCGGTGTGGGCCGGAATTGTGGTCGTGGTTTTCCCACCGCTCTTCGGATTCGCATAAGGACCCCGCGCGGGCACAAGTTCAGTTCCGGCAAGTTCACGTGCCGCGGGTTAAGCTTGAATTACCCCCGCGCGGCAATCGCCCGACGCCGCGCATCCCGGCCGGCCATGATCATCCCTTGCATTGACTTGATGGACGGCAAGGTGGTCCAGCTGGTCCAGGGGCGTGACAAGGCCCTTGAGGGCGAGACTCCCGAAACCATGCTGCAACGCTTCGCGGCCTTCCCGGTGGTCCAGGTCATCGACCTTGACCAAGCTATCGGACAGGGCTCGAACCTGCCGATCGTGCGGCGTGTCGCGAGCCTGGCGCGCACGTGGGTCGGAGGCGGCGTGCGAACCGTCCAGCGCGCTGGAGAATTGGTCGCGAGCGGAGCGGAACGTGTCATTGTTGGCACGGCCGCCTTCCGCGATGACGGCCCCGACACGGCCTTTCTGCAACGGCTTGGCTCGGCAATCGGATTCGAGAACGTGATCATCGCTCTGGACTCCATGGCCGGCCGTGTCGTCGTGAAGGGCTGGCGGGAATCGACGCAGCTCGCCGCCGAGGACGTCATCTCCCGCTTTGATCCGTACTGCGGCAGCTACCTGTGCACCTACGTCGACAAGGAGGGCACGATGCAGGGCACTGATCTGGAGTGGTACCGTCGCTTGCGGACGGCAACCGACCATGAGATCATCGCTGCGGGCGGTATCGCCAGCCTGGAGGAAGTTGCGGCTCTGCTCTCCCTCGGACTGCATGCCGCGCTCGGCATGGCGGTCTACACGGGGCGACTGAGGCTTGCTGACCTCGCTGCACTGCAAGCGCGCGCGGATAGCAAACGCCTTGGAGGTGTCGTAACCTGATTTGCTGCGGTCTCGCCTAAATGTCGAACAGACAAATCCACGCATTGCCCGTCCCGGCTGCTCCTGAATGCTGATTGACCCCAAGATCATCGAGCGGGCCCAGCAGGGGGACGAAGAGGCTTTCACCGAGATCATCCGTGCCTACCGGAAACGGATTCTGGGCACGGTATATCGGATGATTAGCCGTAGCGATGATGTGGAGGATGTCGGTCAGGAGGTTTTCTCACGGCTGTACGACTCGCTTCGGCAACTCAGGGCACCGCAGGTGTTCGAGCCGTGGCTCTACCGCCTCACGATCAACGCCTGCTACGATTACTTGCGCCGCAAGCGCCGCGAGGTCGACGTCAGGATGGCGGATCTCAGCGAGGAACAGGTGGTTGCCGTGGACGCGGCCCTGAGCGGCAAGAAAGCACTGGAGGAGAACCGCAAGGAAGGCGCGAGAGAACTGCTGGAGGTCTTGCTGGATCGAGTTTCTCCGGAGGACCGGATGCTACTTGTGCTGAAGGAAATCCAGGGACTGAGCCTGAAGGAGTTGAGCGCGGTATACAAAGTCAACACCAACGCTTTGAAGGTGCGCCTGTTCCGTGCACGCAAACGAGTTTTGCGCGCTTACGACGAAATGATCGAATCCACCGAAACTCGAATGGAGGGAGATGAAAATGAAACGATTGCAGACTGATCGCGAGGAGTTCCTGAGCCGCCTGTTCGCGACCTACAAGAACCTGCTCGGGGACTTCGAGCCCACCCCCGCCTTCATTCCGATGGTCTGGCGTAGGATCGAAGCCCGCCGCAACGAGCGCGACAGCTGGGCAAACTACCTGGTGGCCTGGTCGCCGCGCCTGGCGTTCACCTCGGTGGCGGCAGCCCTGTTGCTGATCGCGTCCCTCTGGCTGCCGTCCGAGAGCGACCGCGAGGCGGCCCTGATCAATACGACCTATGTCGACGTCCTCACGGCAAGTTCGATGGACGAGCAGGACGGCGCGCTGTGGGCGCTCGCCGCGAACCGCAGATGACCGCAGCACAGAGCAGGCGGCGCGCGGCCATGGCCATGGCCGCGGTGTTCATCGCCGGAACCGTCTTGGGTCTGGCGGCGACCCGCGTATACGACCAGCGCCTCGGACGTCGCGGTCAGGACATTGATTCACCCGATGAGTACCGTCAGCGCCTGCTACGAAACCTTACGGCCAACCTCGCCCTTGATCCCGGGCAGCAGGAAGCGGTCGACGAGATCCTGGGCGAGATCGGCCATAGGTTCCGCGCGGTACGTGATGCCATCGAGCCGGAGTTCGACGCGATCCGCAGCGAGCGCGCCGAGCGGATCATGGCGCTGCTGGATCAAGTCCAGAGGGCCAAGTACGAGAGCATTCTCGAGAAGCGTCGGAGACACCGCGAAGCGGAAGCCCGCCGCTTCGATCGCCAGCTGGCGTCGCCATAGCTGCCACCCTCGGCTCAATCGCCCCGGTCCGTGTGATGCTCGACCATGGGGTGGCGAGCCCGCGCTGCCGCCAGACTCCGCAGCACGACACCCCTTTCGGCTTCGTGCGCCAGCTCTCCAAGGGCTGCTTGCGGAGATAGCCAGCGCATCTCGCGCACCTCGCGTGACGGCTGGAAACCGCGGTCCTCGACCGCGAGCATCTCGAAATACAGGACCACCTTCGGCCGCTCGCCGACATAGTAGGTGAGCAACCCGGCAAACCCTTCGATCGCCGCCTCGCAGCCCGTCTCCTCAAGAACCTCGCGCACGGCCGCCCGCTCCCAATCCTCGCCAGGGTCGAGCTTCCCCTTGGGCAAGCAGCACTCGTCTAGTTCGTACCGGTCGCGGTAGATGACCGCCAGTTGCTGCCTCTCCGGAGTCCTCCAGACAATGCCTCCGGCGGCCTGGATGATCCGGGGGTGCTCGGGACGCGGGTCGGCCGGCATGGTCACGCTGTCTCCCGCAAGTCCCTGCCAGTCATCTCGGGTGGCTGCTCGATGTCAAGGCAGCCCAGGATCGTCGGTGCGATGTCCCTGAGGGCGCCACCCGCCGCAAGGGGGCCGCGATGCTCGCCGACCAACACCAAGGGAACCGGAAATGTCGTGTGGTAGGTGTGCGGCTCGCCAGTCTCGGGATCGACCATGAGATCCGCATTGCCATGGTCCGCCGTGACAATCCACTGGCCGCCGTGGATGCGCAACGCGTCCTCGATCCGGCCCAGGCATCCGTCGACGGTCTCGCAGGCTCGGACTGCCGCGCTCACGACACCGGTGTGGCCCACCATGTCGCCGTTGGCGAAGTTGACCACGATCAGTTCGAATAAGCCCGCCTCGATTCCGCGCACGACCGCTTCGCAGACTCCGGCGGCGCTCATTTCAGGCTGCAGGTCGTACGTCGCGACCTTCGGGGATGGCACCAGCTCACGTTCCTCGCCGGAATACGCGCGCTCGCGCCCGCCGTTGAAGAAGTATGTGACGTGGGGATACTTCTCCGTTTCGGCCACGCGCAGGTTCCTCCAGCCCTGTTCGGAGCACAGCTCGCCGAGAATCCGGTCGGGAAACTGGGGGGACATGATCACCGGGTAGGCGTAATTCCGGTCATACTCGGTCATCGTCACGTAGTGCAGACCGTGGGGCATTGGATCGCGGCTCACCCCTTCGAGACCAGGATCGTTCAGCGCGAGCGTGATTTCCCGCGCGCGGTCGGCGCGGAAGTTGAAGGCAATGACCGTGTCGCCGTCCCGGATACGGCCTGCCGGGGCGCCATCGGGTCCCGCGATCACGGTCGGGACGACGAACTCATCGGTCACCCCGGCGGCGTACGAGGCTTCCAGGGCTGCAACTGGGTCCGCCGCCCGGACCCCCTCCGCCGCAACCAGCGCTCGAAACGCCTTGTCGACGCGTTCCCAGCGGCGGTCGCGGTCCATCGCGTAGTACCGTCCGGACACCGTCGCAACGCAACCGCAACCGACGCCGTCCATGTAGCGGATCAAGTCCCGCATGTAGCCGACTCCACTGTTGGGCGGCGTGTCGCGGCCGTCGGTGAAGGCGTGGACGCAGACGTCCTCGACGCCTGCGTCGCGGGCGGCTGCCAGCAATGCGTGCAAGTGCGTGGCCTGGGAATGAACGCCTCCGTCGCTCAGCAATCCCATCAGGTGCAGCGTGTTTCGCCGCGAGCGTCCCAATGCCTCTTCGACCGCGGGGTTCCGCCCCAGCCCACCGTCGCGGATCAACTCGTCGATCCGCGTGATGTCCATCTGGATGATGCGTCCCGAGCCGATGTTCAAGTGCCCGACCTCGCTGTTGCCCATCTGCCCGTCCGGCAGACCGACAAACGGACCGTCAGTGCGGATCAGGGTGTGGGGATTGTCTCTCCAGATGCGATCGAAGTTGGGCGTGCGGGCTAGCGCCACGGCGTTGTTGGCGGGATCGGGGTTGTGGCCCCATCCGTCCATTATGGTGAGCACTACGGGTCTGCCGGTCGGCATGCGGTCTCTCGATTCCGATTATCCCGTAGCCGGCCGCGGGCGCTGCGGAGCCGGCGCTAGGGCCCGGCCAGCCGGTCCCCGTGGGCGCGCATCCTGGCCAGCAGCCTAGCGCCCAGCCTGTCAACCACTGCCTGTGCCTTGGGGTGGTAGATCATGTTCGTCGTTTCTTCCGGGTCTGCGCTCAAATCGTAGAACTCGTCGCGCTCCGGATTCAGGAAATCGCGTACCAGCTTCCAGCGCGGAGTGCGCAGCATGCGCATGTGCGTGCGGGACTGGTGGTGGGTCGAATACTCGCCGAACAGCGAATTGTCCCAGTTCTCCGCCTCGCCGAGCAGGACCGGGGAGATGTCGCGCCCGCGGACGACCGATCCGTCCGGAACTTGCGTGCCCGCGATGGCCGTCAGGGTCGGGAACCAGTCCAGATTGGATACGGTTTCCTCGACAACTGAGCCGGGCTTCACGCGACCGGGCCAGACCACGGCAGTCGGCACGCGGATGGACCGGTCCCACATGTTCGGCCGCTGGCCTCCGGGAATGTTGGCGGTCGGCGGCGGGTTGCGGGTTAGCACGTAGTGCCCGTTGCCCTTGTGCCAGACGCCGCTGTGTCCCATGTTGTAGCCGTGGTCGCTCGTATATACGATGACCGTGGTCTCGGCGAGTCCCAGGGCATCCAGTCTCGCCAGGACCCTGCCAATGTTCCTGTCAACGCTCTTGGTACTTGCCAGGTACTCACGGGTCATCCGCCGCACCCGTTCAACGTCGAGGTACGGAAAGCCCGGGTTGGGAATAATTGGATCGAGCCCGTCGAACGGAGCCCAGTCTTCCGGGGCCACGGGTAGCCAACGCGTGTGCGGCGCCCGGTAGTGCAGGGAAAGCAAGAACGGGCCGTCCTTCTCGCGTTCGAGGAATTCCAGAGCCTCGTTCGTCAACACGTCCGCCGTCAATCCCTTGAACCTGCGCTTCTCGCCGTCCTTCTCGAGGATGGGATCTGCGGGCGTCGTGCCGCCTCCCCTGAATCCCATGAAGTAACCGTAGCCGTGCTTCGTGGGATGGTGCTCGTCCAGCAAGCCAAGGTGCCACTTGCCCACGAGCCCGGTGCTGTAGCCGGCTTGCTGCAGGACTTCGGGCCACGTCAATGCGCTCGCCTCGATCCCCATGTACGGTTCGCGCCCGGGATGGAGCCAGTCCGTCAATCCGAGCTCGCTGCCATAGCGGCTCGTGATCAGGCTGGCGCGCGAAGGGCTGCAGACCGGAGTCACCGTGAACGAGTTCGGCAGGTAGGTGCCACGCTTGAACAGGCTGTCCATGTTCGGCGTGGAAGCATGCGGATGGCCCGAGAGTTCCAGAGCCCACCCGGCTTGGTCGTCCGTGTACACGAAGAGGATGTTGGGGTGCTCGGCCGCGCGGAGGCCCAGCGCCAGGACGAGAACCAGCAGCAATCGAGGCACGAAAGCCAGTGTATCCCGCGGCCGCGCTGCTGGGCTATCATAGACCTCATGAGATCTCTTGCCATCCTCACCATCGCATTGCTCGCCGCACTGGTTGTGCTTCCCGCTAGCGCGCCAGCTGGCGAGAAGGCCTTGATGCACTGCTTCGCATTCACCGTGATAGACGGCGCCAGCGACGCTGATTGGGCGGCGTTCAAGAAGGCGACGAACGAACTTCCCAGCAAGATCGACGGCCTGAGCAAGGTCTGGCTTGGAAACCTGCGCCGGCCCCTGCGGCAGTTCGGCCGCAACCAGGCCCAACCCATGGAGCGCCAGTGGGGCGTTTGCATGGAGATGGCGGACGAGAACGCCCTCGCGGTCTACGCTGACCACGAAGCCCATACGGAGTGGGTCAAGGTCTACTCGAAGGTGCGCGTGGCCGGAACGACGACGTTCGACATCCTCGGCGAGTAGCGTCGCTGCCGCAACGGTGATCCTGGGAGAGGCCGCGCCGGCGCTCGCGCGACAGTTCGGATCAGGCCTCTATTACTCCTGCTCGCTCGCGGAGACGACGCGGGCTAGCTGGGCGTGGGTCGCGGACACCCACATCAACGCGGATGCTGGCGCCGATTACCGGGGCTGGCGGCCGGCAGCGCGGTTGGAGCGCATCGTCCGCGAAATCGCGGCCGCCGAACCCAATGGGGTTCTGGTCAACGGCGACATCTCTTGGTCGGTCGGCTCGACTGCGGACTACCTCCGTTTCCAATCGATCGTGAGCCCGGTTCTGGAGTCAGTCCCGTTCGTAATCGGCGTCGGCAATCACGACCGTCGTGACAACATGCTGGCTGTTTTGGGGAATCGGAAGGGACCAGGGCCGGATTGGATGGCAGCCGTGGTGCACCAGCCACCTTTTCGATTCGTGCAACTAGACTCCCAGATCGATCCGCAGCATGTTGGCGGCGAGATCGGCGACCAGCAACTCGAATGGCTCGATCAAGTGCTGCAGGCCGAGTCGACGCCGCGAACCATCCTCTTCGTGCATCATCCCGGCGAGTCAACTAGCTCGGGCTGCCGGGACTTCGACCTCCTTGCCGGAATCGCCGAGCGCCATCGGTGTATCGAGGCGATCGTCACCGCCCATGACCACGCATTCGCTCTTGAGCGGGTCAGCCGTGTCCATCGGATCGCCTTGCCCGCCGCAGGCTTCCCCTTCGACCCCCAGATCGACTGCGGCTGGATCGAGGCCCAGCATTCCAGGGACGGGCTTTCACTCGCTTTCCACGGACAGGGTGGCACGAAGAGCTACCGTCTTGCCTGGCGGTAGGTGCCACTCCACCCGATTCTGGCGAGGACTGCCTCGAAGCGTTCTTGCTTCCGCCCGCGTGTTCCGCATATCATGTTGGTTCCTTGGAGACCCGAGATGAGATCCCTGCTCACCCTTATGCTTGCCATCTTGGTTGGCGTGTCAGCCGCTTCCGCCCAAGAGGCCGCCATGGAACTGCGCAACGTCGAAATCGACGCGCAGTCGCCGGAGGGGTCCGTGCTGACCCAGGCCGGTCTTGCCGAAGATGAGGGGGAGAGAATCGGAATTCTCGAAGGCTTCAGGAACGACTATCCGGAAAGCACGTACCGCGGCTACGTCCTGATGCAGCTGCAAGGCCTGTACACGCGGCAGCAGAACTGGGCCCGCGCAGCCGAAATCGGGAAACTGCTGCTGCCGTACGCTCCCGAGGATCTTGAGGTGCGCCACAACCACAACCAGGCGCTGCTCAACTCGCAAGACTGGCCCGCTCTCCTGGAAGCGCTCATCGCGACCAAGCCGCTGGCAGACAGGGATGCGGCCGCGCCGCCACCGGAGGACCCCACCGAGGACGAGGAGATCATTCACCAGAGTTCCGTCGATTACGCAGCTGGCGTGGCGCAGTATACCGAATGGGCTCTCAATGTCGGCGGCACGCAAAGCCCGCCGATGGAGCGGGTCAAGTTCATGGACGCGCTGGTGAAGCTTTTCCCCGACGGCCAGTATCTCGACGGAATCGATGACAGGTATGTCGTGGCATACCAGCAAGCCGGCGACGCAGCTGGCATGACCATGGCAATGGAACGGGCACTGGCCAACAATCCCGGCAATGAGCAGTATCTGTTCACGCTCGCCCAGCTCGCCTTGACGCAGAAGGACTATGACACCGTCAACGCCCGTTGCGAGGAGCTCATCAAGCTGATGGAGGAGAAGCCCGCTCCCGAAGGGACGTCGGACGAGGCTTGGACTGCGACGAAGCAGAAATTCACAGCGCTCGGCCACTACCTGATGGGCACGGCAAGTTTCCAGCAGGGCAGCTGGCGCACTGCGCGCAGGCACTTGCTGCAAACCGTGGACGTAATCAAGGCCGAGGGCGGCGAGCGCTATGGCATTCTCGCGTACATGCTCGGATTCTGCTACGTCAAGCTCGACATCGCAGGCGACAACATCCCGCAGGCGACGCGCTGGATGGGCGAGGCAGCCAGGGTGCCCAACCCCATGCAAGCGCAGGCGGCCCAGACGCTTGAGGCCATCAAGGCCGCCGAATAGGGTTTCCGCCGGAGTACGCCGCCAGCGATCGTCCGGCCCGGGCAAGCGTACTGTCCAGCGTGGCCGGGCAGCTGTCGATCAGGTCCATTGCCAAGCGGCGCACCGCACGCTGGACGGTTTCGGCCCGCAAATATTCCACGGGCGACTTGCCGTCGATGCGGGCGAGCATGAGGAACGCCAAGTGGCGCATGCTGGATGCCTCGAACCAGCCCAAGGCTCCCCGGGGGAGCATGCCCAAGGTCCAGCAAAACGCGACACGGGCAAGGTGAAAGTAGCTCGCGGCCAGCGCGGGCCGGTGGAATGCCTTCAGGATCAAGTGGTTCAGCATGAACGCCGCGTCATAGCTCGGGTCGCCGAAGTGGGCGCATTCGAAGTCGATGCAGACCAGCTGCCCCGGGCGCACCAGGAGGTTCTTCGGGCTCCAGTCCCCGTGAACCAAGGCGGTCTGGCGGGCCGAGGATTCGGCAATCCAGTTCGTGACGGCGCCCGCCAAACGCCGATGCCGCATCGCGACCGTGCGGTAGTACGGATCAGTGCGCAATTGGTTGAACGCCGAACGATCCGAGAACGCCTGACGGAATTCCGGCTTGCCCCATGTGCCTCGGACGATCAAGCCGAGTGTCGCTCCCGCCAGCCGGGCCGTGTTCGGGCTGAAATCCCCGGCGAGCAGGCGGGTCTTCCAGTCTGAACTTCCGGCGGGTGCGGCACGCATCGCATAGAGGAAGCGGCGCTTGTCCCGGAACAGCAGGGCCGGCAAGCGGCCTGCGGGCAGGACATCGCGGAGAGCCCGCATCACCTCCCATTCCCGATGGATCCGCGCGCGCTCCGCAAGCCACTCGTCCCGGACCCGCAACCGTGGCAGGGATTGCTTGAGAACGATCCGCTGGGCGGCGTCTTCCACGAGCACGACGTTGTTCGAGACGCCGCCACCCAGTTCGCGAACGGTTACCGGGCCGGAAAGCTCGACACGGCCCGCAAGAAAGTCCAGAGCGGTGTCGACCCCCAACTCGGCCGGCGCGGCCATCAGCGGCTCGGCGCACTGGAGCCGGCGACCGGCGGAACCTGCCGGTCCGCTCGCGGCCTGGAGCGCAGCAGGATCCAGGGGCGCTGCCTCAAGTCCGACGCCAGCTCCGAAATCTCTTCCGAGGCCCGGCGGAGATTCGTCATGATCTCGACGATGTCGTCCTCGTTCGCGAGCACCAGCGCCCGCGCGTCCCCCATCACCAGCCGGGCGTCCCGCAGGGTGCCCTCCAATTCAGCGAGGCTACTCTTGATCGGCTCGCGGGTTTCCTCCACCGTGCGATTCGCGTTCACAATCGTGGTATCGGCATGCTGGGCGACGGACCGGGAATCCTCCGCCAGCGCCTTGACCTCATCCAGCGTGTCGCTGAGCTGGGTGGTGATCTCGTCGATCTTCGGTCTCAGCTCCTCGGCCAGTGCGTTGGTGTTCTCGAGCATTCTGGCGACGTTCCGCTGGTTCTCCTCACCTGTCAGTTCCTGCAGGTTCGCCATCAGGTCGAGCATGTTGTCCACGACAACGCTCATCTTGCCGTCGACCCGGGTCATCAGGTCAACCGCCGAATCGGCGACATCCGATACCTTCCGCGTCAAGTCCGCGAATGTGAGCGCCTCGGCCGACGGCACGACTCCGCCAGGCTCGATCCGCGGCGAGTCAATCGTTCCGGGCAACACTTCCAGGTAGTTCTGCCCCAGCGCGCTGAGGCTGGCGATCGTCGCCACCGAGTCCTGCGTCACCGGAATCTCCGCTCGAATCCGGAAAACGACCTCGGACTTGGTCATGTCCTCGCTCCAGGGACGCACAGTCTCGATGATGCCCGCCTTGCGCCCGCCGAACCGCACGACGTTACCCTCATCCAATCCTCCGATGTACGCGAAATACGTCCTGTAGGTGGACGTCTCGCCCGTCAGCTGGACATTGGCCACGACAATGAAGGTCGTCACGAAAATCGCGAGCACCAGGATGACTAGGAGGCCTACTTTGGCTTCGTTGCTCATTCGAACCCCGTTACATACGATTGCGATCCAGGCGCCGCGTCGTCCGCAATCCGCTGGACGAATTGCTGGATGCGAGGATGCGGATTGGCGAGGATCTGTTTGACTGTTCCGACGGCAAGAATCTTGGCTTGATCCAGCATGCACATACGGTCCGCGATGAGAAAGGCGCTTTGCAACTCGTGCGTCACAACGATGAGCGTCATCTTGAACGCGTCCTTGAGCCGCAGGATCAATCGGTCGATGCCGGCGGCGATGATCGGATCCAGGCCGGCGGACGGTTCGTCGAAGAGCAGGATCTCGGGATCCATGGCCAGCGCGCGCGCCAACGAGGCGCGCTTGCGCATCCCTCCGGAGAGTTCGGTTGGGTAAAGGTTCTCGACTCCCGAGAGTCCGACTTGCTGGAGCTTCATCCGTGTGATCAGCCGAATCGTGGACTCGGCAAGGTCCGTGTGCTCCCGCAGCGGCAGCGCAACATTGTCCCCGACTGTCATCGAATTGAACATCGCCGCGCTCTGGAAGGACACCCCCAGCAGCCGTCGAACTCGCTCCATCTCCTTGCGCGACGCGGTGACGATGTCGGTCCCGTGGATGCAGATCGAGCCGGCCTCGGGCTTCTCGAGACCTTCCAGGTGCCGCAAGAGCGTGCTCTTTCCGCAACCCGACGCGCCAAGAATCACCATTGTCTCGCCTCGGTAGATGTCGAGGTCGACGCCGTCGAGCACTTCCCTGTCGCCGTAGCGCACTCGCAGGCCCCGAACGGAGATCACGGGCTTGGCACCCGTTTCGTGAGGGTAGCGCCTTTCGGCCCCAGCTAGCGTTGGCTCGTTCATCGCCAGAAAAAGTAGAAAAACCCAGTGCAGATGAGATCCGCCAGCACGACCAGAAAGATCGACTTCACCACAGCGCTCGTGGTCGAACGGCCCACGCCTTCCGGGCCGCCGGTGACCAGGAATCCTTCCAGGCATCCGACATGGACGATGATCGTGCCGAACACCACCGCCTTGACCAAGCCGCTCACAATGTCGCGCATCAGCAAGATCTCGGCAGTCCGACGCAGGTACATGGCAATTGTCATGTCGAGCGTGAAGTACGTGAACATTCCGCCTGCCAGGATCCCGGAGAAGACCGCGAGCACTGTCAGGCTTGGCAGCATCACCAGCATGGCCGCGCTCTTCGGTACGAGCACGAAATCGATCGGGTCGATCGCCATCGTGCGCAGTGCGTCGATTTCGTCCGTCACCACCATTGTCGCGACTTCCGCGGAAATCGCCGAGCCGGACCGGCCAATCACGACGAGCGCGGCGACCAGCGGCCCGAGTTCCCTCGTCATTGTGGTGCCGACGAGGTTGATGACCACTTCCATGGCACCGAATTTCCGCAACTCGGCACCCGACTGCAACGCCAAGATCAGGCCGGTCGCCCCCGAAATCAAGCACACCACGGGCAGCGCGCGAACGCCGATTTCCGCCATCTGCGCGATGGCGCGTCGCCAGCGCAGCCGCTTCCCGCTAAACGGATTGATCCTCAGCAAGAGCCGCGACGCATGCCAGAACTGGATTGCAAGTAGCCCGACGTACTCGACTTGCTGGATCGAGTATCGCCCAACCGAATCCAGAAAGGCCATGAACGCGGCTCCGACCTGCTCAATCAGGCCTGGAGCGCTTCCGCTTGCGACGGGTAGACATCGAAGACGTCGATGAGGCGCGTCAGCTCGAGCACATGCCGCGGACCGTCGTTGAGGCCCGCCAACCGAAAGCTGACCTTGCGTTTCCGCGCTTCCTGCAACCCCTCGACCAAGCTTGCAATACCGGAACTGTCAACATACTCCACCTGCTCAAGGCTGACGACGACCATCGACCCGTGCCCGTCCCGCATTACCTTGAGCAGCGCCTCGCGCAAGCGCGGAGAATTGGACATGTCCACGTCCCCAGACACTTCAACCACCGCGTTTGTGTCGGCGTTCTTGATATTGATTTCCATAGACCTAGACCCGCTGTTGATCACGACACGGCGAGGGACAGAGGCAAGCGCTTGATCAGGCGAATACGATTCCACCCGTCCTCGCGCAAGTACTCGCATTCATCCATCACCGAACTGATAAGAAAGATGCCACGCCCCCCAAGGCGCATTTCGTCGGGCGGCGGAACGGCCTGCGCGAACGGATTGAATTCCCGCCCATCGTCGCAGATCTCGATCGTGACCTCGCTCCCGTCACACCGGCAGATGACGCGGATCGGCCGCGACTGGTTCCCCCCGTAGGCGTGCTTCATGACGTTTGCAAGCGATTCGTCCACTGCGAGGACGATCGCCCTCACGGTTGCAGCGTCGCCTTGGTACTCCCGGCAGAAAATCTCAACCAGTGACCTGGCCATGCGGAGCCAGCGGGGGTGGCTCGCGATCGTGATCTCGACTTCGTCAACCATGCCCGGTTCCACACCTAGCCGTCTCGACGCGCATTGAACCGTTGCGCAACGAGCAAATCTTATCATGAGAGACACCGCAACCTTCCGGGAGGAGCCTCTGCTATCGTGGCAATTCGTGGCTGCCTCGGCGGCAAGGAGGACGGCCTTCGACGTGTTGCTGCGCGTTGAGCGGGACGCGGCATTTGCCGACGAACTGCTCCATTCGGCCCGGCTGGACGCCTTGGAGGAACGCGAGCGCGCGTTCGTCACCACACTCGTCATGGGCTGCCTGCGACGGAGGGGAGAGCTTGACCATGCGGTCTCTGGCCGCCTGCGCAAGCCGTTGCCCTCCGTCGACCTAGAAGTGCTGGTCGCGTTACGGCTAGGCACCTACCAGTTGCGCTACATGCGGAGCGTGCCGGACCACGCAGCCGTGTCGGAGGCCGTGGAACTCGTCAAGGGCGCCGGCAAGCGCTCCGCCGCGGGGCTGGCCAACGCCGTGCTTCGCCGACTTCCCCCGCCGCCCCCGCCAGATCAAGCCGCGCGACTCTCGCACCCTGACTGGCTGGTGCGCCGCTGGCGCTCCTCGCTAGGCCGGCAGGATTGCGAAACGCTGCTCGGCGCGAACCTCCGGCAGCCCTCGGCATACTTCCGGATCCCGCCGCCGGCAAGCTCCGAGACCGTCCTGCCGCTACTAGGCCAGGCCGGGCTTGTCGCGGAACCGACAACCCTGCCCCGCGTTTTCCGACTTGCCTCCGGCAGGGCCGCCGCCGCGACAAGGGCCTCCCAGGGTGCCATAGCCTTCCTGGACATCAACTCGCAGCGTGTCGCGGAATCGCTTGAAGTGCTGCCCGGTTGCCGTGTGCTCGACGTCTGCGCGGCGCCTGGCGGCAAGGCCAGGATCCTCGCCGAATGCGGCCCCGTCGTGGCCGGAGACCGCTCATTCCACCGCCTGAGGGCAATGCGCCGGCTGGGTTGCCACGGCATCCGCCTGCTGCAAATGGACGCCGAGCGAGCGTTCCCGCTCACAGCCCGTTTCGACAGGATCCTGGTAGACGCCCCCTGTTCCGGCACGGGAACCCTGGCCCGCAATCCGGAAATCAAGTGGCGGCTGCGCGCGGCTGACCTGGACGATCTGCAAGCCCGGCAGATCTGCATCCTGAGAAACGCTTCGGACGCGCTGGCACCCGGCGGGCTGCTGGTTTACTCAACTTGCTCTCTCGAGCCGGAGGAAAACGAGCATGTCGTCAGAACCGCCCTCCAGAACCGTCCCGGCTGGAAAGCGCGCAGAGTTCTGGCAACCCTTCCCGGCAAGGATCCTGGCGATGGCTTCCAGGCCTGGCGCATCGAGCGGCTGGATGCGTGACGGACGCTGGCACGGTTGGGCCGTGCTGGCGTTCGCCGCGGCAGTCTTTCTGGGTACCGTCTACAGCCCACCTTCGCTCCTGGATGACGTCGATTCCACTTACGCGCAAATCGCCCGCTCGATGCTCGATTCGGGCGACTGGATCACAGCGCGGCTGAACGGCGTGGCGTACTTCGACAAGCCGCCGGGGCAGGTCTGGGCAATCGGCCTCTCGTACGCTCTCTTCGGCGTTCACGACTGGGCGGCGCGGCTGCCGATGGCGTTGGCCGCCATGGCCCTCTGCTGGCTGGCTTGGCGTACCGGCCGATGGGCCTTTGGGGACCAAGCCGGGCTGTACGCCGGTATCGGTCTCGCAGCTTGCTTGGGCTTGTTCCTCTTCACTCGTGCGCGAATGCCCGACATCTACGTCGCCTGCTCGTCACTGCTGGCGCTGGACTGTTTCCTGAGGGCGCAGGAAGGGAGCCTGCGCGGGGCGCGAGCCCGCATGGCCTTGGCCGGTGCCACAGTGGGCATCGGCCTGCTATGCAAGGGCCTGGTCGCGGCGGCCCTGCCATTAGGAGCGATCGGCACGTATCTCGTGGTCAGCGGCGACTGGCGCTCCCGCGAATCGTGGCGACGCCTGGGATTGCCGGGAGCTGTCGCCGCAGCAACACTTGTCGCCGCTCCGTGGCACGTGCTGTCCATCGCGCGCCATCCCCCGTATCTCGAATTCGGGTTGAACAGCGGACCCGGTCAGTACCACGGATTCTTCTGGCGCTATTTCGTCAACGAGCACGTCCTGCGGTTCCTCGGCCTGCGCTATCCGGTCGACTACAACCGGGTTCCCATGCTGTGGTTCTGGGCCGGCCACTTGGCCTGGCTATTCCCCTGGAGCGGCTTGATCCCGGCGGTGCGCGAACTGCGCTTCAGGGTCGCGGGGCGCGCCGCCCGGACCAGGATGCTGATGCTCTGCTGCTGCGGTTTCACGCTGCTGTTCTTCTCCGCCTCGACCAGCCAGGAATACTACACGCTGCCGGCTTACGCGCCCGCCATGCTGCTGCTCGCAAGTGCGGCCGCTTCGCTGCCCCACCGGCTCCGGGCGGCGTGCCGGGTGGCTGGAGGCGTGTATGCCGCGGCGCTGGTCGCGGGTATCGGCGTCTTGCTCGCAGGACGGCACGTGACCGTTTCCGGCGACATTTCCAGCGCACTGGTTAGCAATCCGGAAGCGTACACCCTCGCGCTTGGCCACTTCCGGGACCTCACCCTCGGTTCGTTCGCGTACTTGCGCGGACCGCTGGCCTTGGCCGTTGCCGCCTGTGCGATCGGGGCTCTGGGCGGATGCCTGCTCGCGCAGCGCCGGGCCGCGGCGACACTAGCCTGCGCCACCTTGCTGGTCCTGCATGCCGCCCACTGGGCGATGGCGACGTTTGACCCCTACCTGTCCTCGCGCCCCTTGGCCGAAGCCTATCTCCGGGCGCCGCCTGGAGAGATGATTCTCGACCACGAATACTACGCCTTTTCTTCGGTGGCCTTCTACACAAATCGCCCGGTGCTGCTCCTCAATGGCCGCAAGAACAACATCGAGTACGGCTCGAACGCGCCAGGGGCTCCCGACGTCTTCCTCAACGACGAGGACCTGGCCGCCCTTTGGCAAGGCGAGCGCCGAGTTTACCTGGCAACCTACGGCGGGGATCGCGGCCGCTTCGAGGAGCTGCTCGGAGCCGGGCGCGTGCATCTCATGGTGGAAAGCGGCGGCAAGATCCTGCTGTCGAACGGGCGCTGACCGATTCGGAAGCAAAGCCATGTCCTAGCGCCCGGAAACCGCTGCGATTCCGTACTGGCTAGCAGCCGGCTGTGTTCGCTATATTGGAATCAAGGGAAACCGCAACGATTTCCGCCCGCGGCGCGCCATCGACGGCAGCAGTCGGGCTCGCAGGTAGAGCACAGATGAAAGCAGGCATCCACCCCGACAATTACCGCGACGTCGTGTTCCGCGACGTGACGACGAACACCGAGTGGATCACCCGCTCTGCGGCAAGAACTGACAAGACCACCGAGATCGACGGCAAAGAATACCCCTTGTACGACCTCGCTATCTCTTCCTCTTCACATCCGTTCTATACCGGTAAGCGGAAGCTGGTCGACGCGGAAGGCCGCATCGAGCGATTCAACAAGAAATACCGGCGCAAGTCCTCCGTGTAGAGTGGCACGGGGATTCACCAAACTGTAGAAAATCCCAGCGTGAGCGTGCGCCCCATTTCCGGCACGCGCTGGCCCGTGAACGGGTTCAGCGAGTTCAGGTGCTCGTAGTAGTACTTGTCCCCGATGTTCTCCATGCCCACGTGAAGCGTCGCACCCGTCCACAAATCAGCACCGCAGCGTGCGCCGTGCAGCGTGAAGCCCGGTGATGGAGTTTCAAGCCTCGTCGCCGACACTCGTCGCTGGTCCCGAACGTTGCGCATACCGTATTCCGCCCAGAAGCGGCTCGAACGCGTCCGGTACCTGATGGCCGAGGCCATCTCCAAGGGGGCGATGCCCTGCACCGGCTCGAGGAGTTCCCGGTCGTCGGCCACGGTCTTGGAAGCCTGCACGCTGACTTCGAGGCGTGCCCCCGCCCGGCGCACCCCGACGTGCCAGCCGCGGAAGAAAGCGCTGTCCCCGTTTACATACCGATAAACGATCGCCGGGCTCAGGGAAAGGCGTTTCGGCAGTTCCGGGTCCGGCGCGACCGTGATGTAGTCACGGAGGCTCCGGGCGTAGCCGCTGGCGTAGATACGGAAATCACCGGCCTTCCATTCGAGACTGAGATCGGCTTGTAGGCTGGACTCGGGCCGAATCCCGGGCGCACCCATGAACTCCGCCGCGACCTGGAAGCGCGTGCTCGGAAACCGGTCGGAGTACCGTTCCAGCGCATTCGCCGTTCGAACCACCCTTCCGGCCCCGCCCGCCAGGGTCAGACCGCCGCCAAGAGCGTAGCGTCCGGCCACGCTGAAATTCCCATTGGTCTCCTTGCCGTCGAGTTCAGACCCGGAATGCTCGACGAAGAAGTCGCTGGCGCGACCGGCTGCGGCGGATACGGAATCGAGCCGGAGCGCCGCGCGAACCTCGCCCGCGTCGAACGTGCGCCCGAAAGAGAAATACGCCCCGGTCGTCCGAAGGACGGTTCCCACCCAAACGGCATCGCTGAACAGCAGCTTCCGCTCGCGCGACCGAACGACGAACCGCTGGGCGTCCTGTTCGAGGCGGAATGCGTCAAATCCGGCCTGGATGCTCCAGAACTTCGACGGGGTCAGTTCGACACGACCGGCACCGCCGACGGTGTCGGACTCGGCTGGCAGCGACACATCGAGCGCGAACGGTGGCCGCCTTCCGGGCATCTGCACTGCCGTCGGCTTGCCGCGGTTGCTCATTCGATGGCTCTTCTTGTTGGGGTAAGCGACCAGCTTCAGCGCAGTGAGCAGGCCGTCCCACTTGGCGACCCGGCAGCTCGCCCGCCAGCCCCGCAGCAAGAAATGCTCGGCGGTCAGCAGCCGCCCGGGATATTCGACACCCGTCTGCTCGTCGTAGAATCCGCTCACAAGAATCTCTTGATCGATCACGGGTCGCAAGCGTGCCTTGGCACTGAACTGATGGGTCGCGGCATCACCCGGTACCCGGATTGCGGGCACGTCTCCACTGCGGCCGGCCCGATAGTCATCCAGCAGATCCCCGGACGCCCGGAGGCTGAAACCGAAGGCAGGATTGCCTGCGTCGATGCTCGCCTGGCCCATGCGCCCGGTGCCGTTGCTTCGCCAGCCAGTTCCGCGCCTCACGCCGAGCCGCCCGCGACCCTGCGCCCGAGCCGCCACGCCGACCGGGATGGAATCTCAGCTGACCGGACGACAATCGCGCCCATCGCGCCAGCCCCTTCAGCCAGAGCGTAAGGGCCGGTGACGACTTCGACGCTGTCCACGTTGCCCGGAGCAATGTGGCTCAGTTCGGAATCCATGCGGGCGGGACCCGCCGCGAGCGTTCTCGTGCCGTCCACGACCATCGCGACCTGCGTTTCTCGCAATCCCTGCACCACGGGCTCGAAATTGGTGCCGCCCCGCCGCAAGACATGCACGTGAGGCGTGCCCCGGAGGCTCTCCACCAAGCCAGCATCGGTCTGGCGTCGGACACGACCACCTCGGCGGCAACGACAGCGACCGGCGCGACCGAAGCCTCCACAAGCAATTCCTCGTCAAGCGCTAGCAGGCGCAGTTCGACCGTGGTGATCGCCTCGCTCCGCAACTTGACGGTCTCGGACCGGAATCCCTTGGCGCGCACCTCGGCCTAGACCGCGTCTGCGGTAAACCTCACCGAGCCTAGCTGCGAAGTCCGGCCCGTGGCGACGTCTCGACCGGTGGCGTCCCGCAGGACGACCGTCGCGCCAGGCACGCTCGCACCGGCCGGGTCGAGCACGCGCACGGTCACCGCCGCGTGCGCCACAATTCCGACAAACAAACAGAACGATAATGTCACCAGTTTCACAACAAACCTCCCCACGACCACAGGCAAGGACCGACCGGACAGCCCGAAGGCGCCGGTTCCGTCGAGCGGACAGGCACTGCTCCCGCGCTCGCCATTGCGAACGGCTGGGAAGAGTTCCGGCCCTCAGCTTGGTGGGAGAATCCTGGGAGGCGGCGAAGGCGGCCGGCACGCTCTCGCGGCAAGTCTGTCGGCAGTGCCCGGGATCGTCGCGGAATGCTCCGGAAGATCCGCAATATCGATGATCGCGGGAGCTAGGTACGAAGCCTCGGGGAACCGATGGATCGTCGAGTCATGATCCTCGCAAGCCCGGGTCATCGAGCACGCCGGCCGGGTCTTCGGCTCTTCCTGAACGCGATGGCAGGCGGGTACGGTTTCGCGGTTGCGAGACTGGTCCGGCTCCGCTCCCAAGTGACAGGACATCTGGCACCTGGCGGCGGGCCCTACATGGGGGCACGCACCGGTGGCGGAAGAATATGGCGCTGCCACAGCCTGCCACGGAAGCAATCCCGCAGCAACCCCGAACGCAGTTAGGCGAAGCGAGCGCGACAAGCGTTCCCCGCCTTTAGCGTACAAAATGGCGTCTGGGCCGGGCGGCGTTCCCGGACCCCTCCAGCAGCAACCCGAGCGATGACAATGCCGAAGCGATCTATGCGACACTCATGCGAAATGGGCTCGCCAAGGCTCCTGACCCGACGCGGATGGATCGCCATTGGAGGGGCGCTCTCGGCCGCCGTTGCCCAGCGCGCCGCAGGGGCGCAGGAAACCGAGCCGCGGGCGCTCCTCTTCGGCACGGTGTTCCAAGGCTCGTACCTGGCCCTGCCGGGAGCCAAGGTCGTGGCGTACAAAGAGGCGAGTCCGCGCAAGAAATACAGGACCGTCACGAACTACCGCGGCGAGTACCGTATCAGGGTACCCGCGGGCGACGCGACGTACGTGATCAGCGTGACGGCTCCGGGCTTCGTCGGCGCGTCGCGCACGGTGGAGGTATACGGGATCGAGAAGACCACCGCCAATCTGATCCTGAAATCCCGCAAAGAGGCCCGCGCCGCCAAGAACCGCAATTCGACAGAGTAGGATAGAGAAAGCAATGAACAGAGCCCGTCGTAAACTACTGCTGCTCGCCGTGACAGTCGCGGTCCCGGTCGTGCATGCGCAGTTTCCCGGCTTCGGCAAGAAAAAGCAGGAGGATCCGACGCGCACGGTGAAGGGCCAGGTGATGGACGAGAACGAAGAGGGGATCCGCGGAATCGTGCAACTGAAGAACTTGCGGACCCAGGAAACGAAGTCGTTCCATACGAACGACAACGGCAACTACCAATTCCAGGGGCTCGACCTCAACATCGACTACGAACTCCGCGCTCTGGCGGAGGGGCATCAGAGCAAGACCAGGACCGTCTCGAGCTTCGACAGCCGCACGGAGCTGATCTACAATTTCGAACTGAAAGCCTCAAACTGATCAAACTCCAGTAAACCCGCCCGGCACGGACCCGGATTCGTGATTGCGGGGGTTACTATAAGGATGCCTCGACCGGAACGGCAGCATGCCGCCCCGGCGGCATGCGAGAGATCACGATGTACAACGTCCGCCAAGCACTGCACAGGGCCGTTCTACTAGCAGGGGCGGCAGGGCTGCTGATTTCAGCGATGGCCTACGGCCAGGCGCAGGGACCAATTGGGGATGCGCCGCGCAGGCCCCTGCCGGACAGCCCGCGGCGCCCGGGCACGATCCCCGGTCCTGGCGGAGTGCCCGACTCCCCTACGGACAGGCCTCCCGTCGAAGTCCGCGCCCCGCAACGCGTGCCCGAAACCCAGCCGCTCTTCACCGCAGATGCGAACGCTGTCACGGTCGACATCGCAGTCGTGGACAGCAAGGGCCAGTTCATCCCCAACATTCCACCGGCCAATTTCCAGATCTTCGAAGACGAGGTTCCGCAAAAGATCATCAGTATCGGCCAGACACAGGCTCCCGCGACGGTCGCGCTGCTGATCGAGTTCAGCAACCGCTGGCAGCAATACTGGTCCGAGACTTGGTACCAAACGCTTACCGCGACCTACGGCTTCGTCGAAACTCTCCGGCCCGAAGACTGGGTAGCGGTGATCGCATACGATCTCCGGCCCGAGATCCTGGCCGACTTCACCCAGAATCGGAGCGAGATCGGCGGCGCCCTGCAAAGGTTGCGCATCGCCGCCTATAGCGAGTCAAACCTCTTTGACGCGCTGGCCGACACTGTTCAGCGCATGTCAGGCATCGAGGGCCGCAAGTCTGTCGTGCTGCTCTCCAGTGGCGAGGACACGTTCAGCCGCCTGAATTTCAAGCAGGCCCGCAAGATCGTCCAGGAGGCCGGTGTGACAGTGCATTCGATTGGCCTGGGGCAGATGCTCAAGGAAAGGCTGGACGCCTACGGCTATGTCGGCGGAATAACACGCATCGGCTGGCTCCAGGCTGACAACCAATTGCGCACCTTCTCCAAGGAGACGGGCGGCTTTTCCTTCTTTCCGCGCTTCTACGGCCAGTTCCCGACGATCTTCCAAAGCCTGAACTACTTGATGCGCAACCAGTACACCGCCGTCTATGTGCCGTCAAACACCAAGCGCGACGGCACGTTCCGGAAGATCACCGTGCGACTGATCGACCCCCGGACAAACCAGGAAATGCGCATGACCGGGAAGAACAACAAGCGCGTCAAGTACGAGATCAAGGCCCGCAACGGCTACACGGCTCCGCGCGAGGTCGAATGAGTCTCCCGCGAGGGCGACAGGCACAGTCAAGAGCATTTGTCAAGCACTATATCTCTTGTATTTTCAATGAGTTAAAAGACTGTTGACCGGTTGCGCGCCACATTGATAGTGTCCACTGCATGGAACGCAATCGCAGGCCCCACAGGATTCTGTTGATTGACGACAACAAGCACGGGTTGCGCGCGAGACGGATCATCCTCGAAGACCTCGGTTACGAAGTCGCAATCGTGGAGAGCGGCGAGGAGGGTGTGGAGCGATTCCGCGAAGCTCTCGACGACAAACCATTCAGCCTGGTCGTGACCGACTACCGCATGCCGGGGATCTGCGGGGACGAAGTCGTCCGGCAGATCCGCGCGCTCGCCCCCGGCCAGCCCGTAGTAATCCTCTCCGGGTATACAGAGGTGCTCGCGCTCGCACCCGAATCCACCGGTGCCGACGCCGTGCTCGCCAAGGGTTCCCGAGAGCAGTTCGACCTCGCCGATACCGTCCGGGACCTGGTTGCCGGCGGCGACCGGCCACGGGCCAAGCCGCCCGCCAGCGAGACTGTTTCCTCTTCGGGCAAGACCGTGCCAAGGCCGCGACGGGCCAACGCCCGACGCTAGCGTCACGGACTCCGGGTTCGAGGAGTTTGTTCCAGATGACGAAGATTGCATGGCTGGGACACTCCACGTTCCACTTGGACCCGGAAAACGGCCCCGCCATCCTGATCGATCCGTGGCTCAATGGCAGCCCGTCCTATCCACGGGGCTACAGCCTGGATGATGTCGAACTGGCAATGCTGCCCATTGGTGACCTGTTCACGATAGGGCCCAGGCGGGCGGCACTAGCCAGCGAGTTCCTGTAACCCTGCGGGATCTTTTCAATGCACTACGGGACGTTCCCGCTGCTGACCGAAACGCCCGACAAGCTGCGTGCCGAACTCGGCCGCGATTCCGGCGTCAATGTCATCGAGCTGGTGTCCGGCGAACCGTATCGCTGGTAGCCGCGGCTCATTCCTTCGAGAGGCCTTCGTAGCTCTCGTCCTCCCCCGCTTCGGTCGTCACCGGAAGACCTCGAGACGCCCATCCAGGGTAGACCAGGTTGCCCATCGGATCGGACTCGCCATGAAACCCTCCGCGCATATCGACGACAGCGAGGAATCCGTTCTCGATCAGGACTTGTGCCGCCCGCATTGATCGCGGGCCCTTCATGCACGCTGTGATGATCTTCGCGTCCTTGCCCAGGGCCTTCTCGCAGACTGCGACAAAATCCTGATTCGGCTGCATGCCGAAGGAAGTGCGATGCAGGAGAGGGATGTTCTTGGCTCCGGGAGCGTGGCCAGCTTCGAATTCCGGCACCGAGCGCACATCCAAGTAGGTATACCCTTCCCCGGACTCGAGCAAGTCGCGGGCTTCTTCGGGAGAGATGCGTTTCAATTCCATGAGCGTCTTGACCCACGCTCGCCGATTCGGACTCAGGTTGTCAACTCACGGCAAGGCCGACAGGAGAATTGACTGCGGCGAGAACCGATTCCCCCAGGACTGGCCCGCCCCTGACCGACTCGCTATCATCGGCGTTTCCCCTGACATGTCGTCGCAACCGGAGATTTCCGTGGTCATCCCCGTCCACAACGAGGAGGGCTCCGTCGAGGAATTGGCCCGCCAGCTTCAGGCCATCCTGCCGGCAGACCACGAGATCCTGTTCGTCGACGACGGCAGCAGCGACTCGACCTGGAACCGTCTCGAAGGCCTCCACCAGCCCGGGCGGATCCGTTTGGTCAAGTTCCGGGGTCGGCAAGGCAAGTCGGCCGCTCTGATGGCGGGCTTCGCGCGCACCAGGGCCCCCGTTGTCTTCACGCTCGATGGAGACCTGCAAGACGATCCGGCCGAAATCCCGGCTTTCCTGTCGAAGCTGAACGAGGGCTTCGATCTAGTATCCGGTTGGAAGAGGGTTCGGCGCGACCCCTGGCACAAGGTGATCCCGTCCCGGGTCTTCAATTTCGTGATGCGCAAGGCCACAGGCCTGTCACTGCACGACATGAACTGCGGATTCAAGTGTTACCGGGGAGAACTCGCGAGAAGCCTGCGCATTTACGGGGACCAGCACCGGTTCATTCCCGTTTTCGCGGCCCATCACGGCTACAGCTTGGCGGAAATCGAGGTTCGCCACCATCCCCGCCGTCACGGCAGATCGAAATACGGAGTCAGCCGCCTGGCCAAGGGCTTTCTCGACCTCGGAACCGTGTTGCTCCGGACGCGCTTCTCGGGACGCCCTGCGCACGCTTTCGGATTCGCGGCGCTGGCTTGCCTGGTGGGCTCGGGCTCGCTCGCCGCGCTGGCACTCACCCGCGTGTTCCACCGCCCCCTAGCATTGCCAGCGATCGGCCTGGCGGCGGTGCTGTGTGTCGTGGCCTCCGTCTTCCTGGCAGCGGGCTGGCTCGCCGAGGTCCAGCTCCACGGGATTTCGTCAAGATCCGAGTCGCATGATCCCGAAATCGAGGAAGCCCGTGACTAGGTGGGTTGTTCCCGCGCTCAAGATTGCGATTCCCCTGATCCTGGCCTTCTTCATCGGCCGGATGATCCACGGGAGCTGGCAGCAGATCCGCTCCGAACCGTGGAGGCTGGATCCAGGGTTGCTGGCAGCGTCCTTCGCCTTCGCCGCGGCCTGGTACTTGATTCGGCCGCTGGGCTGGGCAAGGCTCATCCGTGGGTTCGGGCACCAGGTGCCGTACTGGGAAATCTTCCGGATCTACCGCAAGTCGGAATTGAGCCGCTACGTGCCGGGAGGTGTGTGGCAGTTCGCGAGCCGCGTGTACCTGACCCGCCGGCATGGAGTCGACGCGCCCGCCTGCTTGGCGGCGACCATGCTCGACATGGTTCTCGCGGCTCTCGCCGCGATGGTGCCCGGGGCGTGGCTGGCGGGATCGGCAGCGGTCGCTCTGGACGACTGGCAAAAGGGTGCGATCCTCGTGCTGCCCCTGCTCGCCAGCGGCATCGTGTATCCGCGAGCCCTGAACGCGTGGGCGGAGCCGCTTGCTCGACGGCTCAAGCAGCCGTACCGGCGACTGGAGATCGGCACTCGGCAAATCCTGTCCATCTGGGCGCTGTACGTGGCGACCTGGACTCTGCTGGCATTCGCAATGGCCTTCTTCGCGCGCGCCCTGCTTCCCGATATCGGCGGGGACCGGCTCGCGTTCGTCGCAGGCTGCTACGCCTTGGCGTGGCTTGCAGCGCTGCTGACGATGGTCTCGCCGGCAGGCATGGGCATTCGCGAAGGCGTTCTCGGACTGTTGCTCGGGCAGGCAGTCGGCGTCGGCACGGCCTTGACCCTGGCGGTCGCGATGAGGCTCTGGATTGTCCTTATGGAACTGGTCTGGTTCGGTGTCGGACTCGCCATGCCCCGTCGGCCCGGCGGTGCGCACAGCTAGCGGTCCGCACTCTCTCCCGTCGAGAGGTCCCTCACGGCCAAGCGCCGGAACCGGTGTTCCAGACCAGGCTTGCAACGATCACCGCCATGGACCTGGAGGGCGACGCTACCCTCTCTCGCTCCCGCCGGTAGACGGTTCCCGGAGTCCTGGAAATCAACGATCCGCTTTCCATTGAGCCAGACCTCGATCCGCGGAACCTCTCCGCGGATCCGGGCTCGCAGGGCGTTCCAGCCATCTTTCTTCCAAGCTTCCTCCCAACCCTCGGAGCGTTTCGCCTGCAGCCCCTTCAGACCCTCTCCGTACACTCCTCCGACGTTTCCGCCCGGGAGGTAGTCGAGCATCACCTGATAGGCTTGGCCGCTACTGTTTGAACGCAGAAACAGCCCCCCGTCGCAGCCAAAGTCGGGCTTGATCTCCAAGTAGATCTCGAAATCCGAAAACGTCTCGTCGGTCAGCAGGATTCCCCCGTTACCCGGTCTGTCCTGCTGGCCGACCAATGCGCTGCCGAAGACACGCCACTCGTTCGTGTCGCCGTGGTGGTTCGTCAGGCTCATGTGCCAGCCGGCCAGGTTCCGGCCGTTGAAGATCGGCTCGAAACCGTCTGGAACCTGCGCTCCGGCAAGACCCGGAAGCACCGCTAGGAAAACGCGCCAGGTCCTCATCCGGCCCCTTCCCATTGCGGCTAGCGTAGCATGCGCCAAACCGGTCTCCGACGACGCGCGGGAGTCGATTCGTATACTCAACTAAGGCGGCCAGCGACACGGCTGGCGGGAAGGGGCATCCGAACAATGGCCGAATACTACCGTCCGGAGGACTTGGCGCGCTTCGCCGAAATGGGAGCGGACGCTCCAGAGCTCTGGGAGAAGTTCGACGCCTGGTACGGGGCGGTGTTCAAGGCTGGCGCGCTCAGCGAGAGAGAGAAATGCCTGATTGCCCTCGCTGTGGCCCACGCGGTCCAATGCCCGTACTGCATTGACGCTTACACGCAGAACTGCCTTGAGAAGGGGTCCAACGTGGAACAGATGACCGAAGCGGTGCATGTCGCATCGGCAATCAAGGGTGGCTCGGCGCTGATCCATGGCCTACAGATGCGCAACACCGCGGCCACCCTGAGCATGTAACGATCCGTGGACCAGACTCTTCCATCCATTCCGCAGCCCCGAGAGGCTCCGCCCGAACCGCTGCCCGTCCTCAACAACGGGTCCGGCAAGCCAGCGGTCAAGCAATTCGACAAATCCCTGCAGGACGCGAACGTTGGCGCACTGACAGCAACCGGAATCGAGACCTTCCAGATCAATGTGGGCCGGTTCTGCAACCAGACCTGCAAGCATTGCCACGTGGACGCGGGACCGGATCGGATTGATGAGACGATGTCGCGCGAGACGTTCGAGGTTTGCCTTGAAGCGATCCGCCGAGTCGGACGGCCCGCAGTCGACCTCACGGGCGGCGCGCCAGAATTGAACCCCAACTTCCGCTGGTTCGTGGAAGCGGCGGGCCAACTCGGTTGCCACTTGATCGACCGTTGCAACCTCACGGTCCTGCTGCTGCCCTCGCAGCGCGGCCTGGCCGAGTTCCTGGCACGCCATCGGGTCGAGGTCGTTGCCAGCCTGCCCTACTTCCTCGGGCAGCGAACCGACGCCCAACGCGGAGACGGAGTGTTCGAGAAATCGATTCGCGCCTTGCGCAAGCTGAACTCACTGGGCTACGGCGTCCCGGGCAGCGGATTGACTCTCAACCTGGTCTATAACCCGACTGGCGCGTTCCTGCCTCCGGATCAAACCGCGCTCGAGGTGGACTTCAAGCGCGAATTGCGGTCGCGCCATGGCATCGAGTTCAACTCGCTGTACACGATCACGAACATGCCCATCCATCGCTTCCTGGACTTCCTCGTTCGCAGCGGCAACTACGAACGGTACATGGAGCGACTCGTGAACGCCTTCAATCCGGCAGCCGCGGGGGGGGTAATGTGCCGGAAGATGGTGTCGGTGGGCTGGGACGGGCGTCTCCACGACTGCGATTTCAATTTGGTTCTGGGCCTTGAGGTCGGCTTTGGCTCTCCACGGCATATCCGCGACTTCTCTCCGGCGTTGCTGTCGGGCCGACGCATCGTGACCGGACAGCACTGCTACGGCTGCACGGCCGGGTCGGGCTCGAGCTGTGGCGGTTCGACCGTGTGACGGGGGTGTGGACCGCGGCATCCGCGGCAGCGAAAGCGTATGTAGCGCAAGCGCTCGTGTACACTGGGGTTTGCTCTAGGCTAGCTCTTCGCAGCAACGCCGAGGAAGCCCTCCATGACTGCCAGAATCATTCCAGCCCTCGCTGGCTGCCTTGCCGTGATCCTGCTCGCGCATTGCGGGGAATCCGAAGCTCCGCCGGAATCACCACCGCCGGAGCAACCCGAGATCGTGGAAGAGCCACCGGCTCTAGAACCGGAACCGGAGATCGAAGCCAAGACGGAGCCAGAAGAGATGCCAACCGCAGAACCCGAACGCCCACCCAGAGTGAGAATGGAAACGAGCAAGGGCACGATCGTGCTCGAACTCTATCCCGACAAAGCGCCTGAGACGGTGACGAACTTCCTTCAGTACGTCGATGACGGGTTCTACAACGAGACGATCTTTCACCGCGTCATTCCCGGGTTCATGATCCAAGGGGGCGGCTTCGAGGCCTCAATGCAAGAGAAGAGCCCGCGCGATTCGATCCAGAACGAGTCCGGCGCGATGGCGAATCTTCGATACACCATCGCGATGGCCCGCACGCCCGACCCGCATAGCGCTTCGGCGCAGTTTTTCATCAACCTCACGACGAACCAGTTTCTCGACAAGGACCAGGCTGCAGACGGATGGGGATACTGTGTCTTCGGCAAGGTTATTGAGGGCACCGATGCTGTTAACGCGATCGCGGGGGTCGCAACCGGGAACCATGGAGGCCATCAGAACGTGCCCGTCACGCCGGTCCTGATCAGTTCGGCCCGTCGCGACGGCTAGAGCGGATTCCGACAGGCGGTTCGCGGTTCGCCGCGCGAATCAGCCCCCAGCACAGCCGCGCGCTGCACTGCAGGACCTACAGCAATTCGTGCCAGCGACCTGGGTCGGCCGGTTGGCCCGGACCAATCGCCGGAGTCCTCGGCCCGGCCCCCAACACCCAGCCGGTGCGGACCGAAGGCGTCAGCCCCCGACAGCCACGGCGGTCATGCCGTTAGACCGCATTGCACCTCCAGGCATCTAGACCCAACTTACCCCGTCCAGTAACTAGACTGGCACTTGCGGACCCACAGGGAGTATAGCCCCTAACTTCTTTGCCTTCAAGGGCTTTGCGCGATCGCGAAGGCCGCGAGCGAGTCTCTGGCAGC
>MKWU01001455.1_pt1 | contig 40517 bp, 40 predicted proteins | sample 809101 | NCBI WGS metagenome assembly MKWU01 (sample SAMN05860141, study PRJNA318959) | sponge metagenome | host: Aplysina aerophoba | place: Slovenia: Piran, Adriatic Sea, Gulf of Piran | collected 2013-05-07
CGCGCCCGCGGCGCCGGTGCACGAGGCAATCGCCTGCCTCGCGCCCGCGAGCCGCGTCGGTTGGACGAGGCAGGTCAGCGAGAATCCGCCCGCCCCGAAGCTGCGCCCCGGGTTCTCGATGCGCGCGTACGAACCCTGCGGCGATCGCCGCTCCGTCGCCGCGCCGCACCTGGCGGGGGTACTCGCGACGGGCTCCAGGAGAATGCCGGGCCCGGCGGGGTTCGCGTCCGCGCAGACGACACGCACGAGCTTCGCCTCCACGTCGGCACCGGTGGCGTTGCTCAGGTGGAATCTGATCGTCTCTCGGGGACGAACCGACAGGCGATCGGTGTAACCGGTCAGGCGCAGCATGGCGATTGGCTCCTCGGGTCGGCAGCCGGCGGCGCAGCCGGCATCGGGGCGGTATTCTCACAGAATCCGGTGAGCGGAGATCGGCCGCCACGAGACCCTCGCGGGATGCGCTCCACTCGCGCCCGACGACGGTGAGGCCCCGAGCGTGCCGGGAATCGCGCTCAGGTGCATCGACGATGTCGTGGAGCGATTCCGGGCCGGAGTGGCTGGTCGTTCGGGCCAGCGGCCGGACGGTCGACATCGAGGCCTGGCCGGCGTCGCCGGAACGTGGCGCGCCGGTGCCGGGCATCGTCCCCGGAATCATGTTCATCGGTGTCGACGACCTTCCCGACCCGGATACGCTGGCTCGCGCGGTCCGGCGCGGTCCGGCGCGGTCCGGCGCGCAACGGCGCGCGCTACGCCGTCCTGACGTCGCGCACGGGCAGGTAGAGCAGCAGCGAGATCACGATCATCACCGCCAGGAACCCGAAGACCGAACGGTAGGCGACTTCGGGCGCGGCGGCGCCGACCTCGGTGAAGCGGCCGACGATGAGACCGGTCGCGCCCTGCATCGCGGCCACCCCGAAGAACACCGCGACGTTCTGCAGCGTGAGTCCGCGCCCGACGAGGTGATCGGGGAGCACCGCGCGGGCGTGTGCGTGGTTGAGCATGATGTGCGCACTCGTCAGCGTGAACGCGACGAGCAGCACGATCGCGGACCAGGCCCCGATGCCGGGCCAGAGCGCGAGGACGAGGAGCACCGCGGCCGACCCGACGCTGCCGCCGGCGATGGCGCGCTTGCGCGACCCGAGCCGGCGTTCGAGGACGCCGTATCCCAGCACCCCGGCCAGCATCGCGAGGTTGATGACGAGCAGCACGTTGCCGCGCGCAACGCCCTGCAGGCCGTGGACGTCGTTCAGGTACGGGCCGGCCCACAGCCCCACGATGGCGAGGATGGTGCCGTAGTTGACGAACTGGATCGCGCACACGTGCCAGAGCTGACGGTTGGCGCACGCCTCCCGGACGCCGCCGAGCATCTCCCCGAACGTCTCGTCTGCGCTCTCGATCTCGGTGCCCGGCGGCGCGTCGCGGACCAGCGCGAAGATCATCGCCGCGAACACCAGGGTGACCACGGCCATGACCCAGAATGCGCCGCGCCATCCGATGGTGTCGGCCGCCGCCGCGAGCGGCGTGGTCGCGAACAGCACTCCGGCGCCCCCGACGACGTAGACCATCGAGCTCAGCCGCGCGAACCGCTCCGGCGGGTACCAGCGCGAGATTGTCACCAGCATTCCCATCAGCCCCGCCGCGCAGCCGGCGCCGATGAGAGCACGTCCGGCCGTCAGTCCGGCGGCGCCGTCGGCCATCGCGAAGACCGCCGAGCCGGCCGCGGCGAGCACGAACAGCCCGGACATGGTGCGCCGCGGTCCGAACCGGTCGAGCAGCACCCCGGTCGGCACCTGCATGATGCCGAATGCGAGGAAGAAGGCGCCGGTGATCACCCCCATCGCCTCCGACGAAATGGCGAGGGTGCGCATGAGCTCCGGGGCGATGACCGCGTTCGAGACCCGGAAGAACTGGCTCGCCACGAACCCCGCGCAGAGCACCGCGAGCATGCGGGTGGCGATGCGCGAGTGCACCGCCGGTCCGGGACAAAGCCTCACCGGCGCCCGCCTCATGCCGCTTGCGCCAGGGCGGCTCAATCGAGCCGCACGTACTCGAAGTCAATCGGCTGGTGGTTGATGCCCCGCGAAGGCGGCGCGATCCAGTTGGCGAACTTGCCGGGCTCGGTGATCGCCTCCGGCATGAGCGAGCGGACGTGGGCGCGATCCGACTCCGAAGGCAGCCACTCCTCCTCGCGGCGACGCCAGGTCTCGCCGTCGACGACCGTGCCCTCGGGAGTGACGTCCAGATCGGCGAACGCGCCGACCCGGCGGTTGAACGCCACGTGCGGGAGCGCGAGCTCGAAGTCCACCCCGAAGCTGCGGACGATGCGGTTGATCCGGCCGATTCCGGTTTCGACGTCCGCGACGAAGTCGACGCGCAGTCGTTCGTTGAGCGCGTTCAGCGCCGGGACGTCGACCTTGCGGAACTCGCCGTCCTCCCATTGCAGGACCGGGTAGGTGGCATGGCTCAGCCGGTGGTCGTCGTCGATTTCGGGCTCGTGGAAGCGGCCCTTGAGCCCGCCGGTGTAGCCCCCCGCGGCGTTCGTGGAGATCTCCGCGCCGAAGAGGTCCAGCGTCACGCTGAAGTGGAAGTTCAGGTACCTCTGGAAGGTCGGCAGGTCGATCACCCCGAAGCGGCGCACGTCGTCGGTTTCGTGCTCGCGCATGACCTCGCACGTGCGTTGCGCGACGCGGGCGAGGCCGGTGATGCCGACGAACATGTGGTGGGCCTCCTCGGTCAGCATGAACCGGCAGGTGCGGGCGAGCGGGTCGAAGGCCGACTCGGCGAGCGAGTGGAGCTGGAACTTGCCGTCGCGATCGGTGAGGAAGGTGAACATGAACAGCGCGAGCCAGTCCGGGGTCCGCTCGTTGAAGGCGGTGAGGATTCGGGGCCGGTCGGCGTCGCCGGAGCGCCGCTCCAGCAGCGCCTGTGCCTCCTCGCGCCCGTCGCGGCCGAAGTGGGCGTGCAGCAGGTAGACCATCGCCCAGAGGTGGCGTCCCTCTTCGACGTTGATCTGGAACAGGTTGCGGAGATCGTAGCCCGAGGGGCAGGTCCGGCCGAGATGGCGCTGCTGCTCCACCGAGGCCGGTTCGGTGTCGCCCTGGATCACGATCAGCCGGCGCAGCGCCGCTCGGTAGTCGCCCGGCACCCGCTGCCACACGGGCTCGCCCTTGTGGTCCCCGAAGCCGATGCGGCGGTCCGGCTCGGGGTCCGCGAGGAAGACCCCCCAGCGGTAGTCCGGCATCCGGGTGAAGCCGAAGTTCGCCCAGCCGCTGCGGTCGACGGAGGTGGCGGTGCGCAGATACGCCTCGGGCGCGGCGCCCGCCACCGGCCCCATCTCCCGCCACCAGTCGAGAAATGCCGGCTGCCACTGCTCCAGCGCACGCTGGAGGCGGCGGTCCGACGCGAGGTCGACGTTGTTGGGGATGCGGTCGTTCAGGTCGACGGATGACATGTTGGAGCCTCTGGTTCGTCACCGGAATATCGAGATTGCTGCGTCCGTGGCGCACAGTCTACTCTCGACCCTGCGACCAGCAGTTCGAGCCGCCCCTCTTCCGGGCGCAGGCGATCGTCGGCGAATGCCGCTGACCACCTCCATGGCGAGGAGAGATGATGCACCGCTGCGTTGCGCAACGCGACAAATCCCGCGCACGTTCCCGGGACAATTGCTCGATCATGGCGATGACATGTCTAATGACACGAGCATGGCGACAGTGTATTTTATGGCCCATAAAGTGGAGAGCCATCGCATGGCGAACAGAATCCGGCTCGAGCTGGCCGTTCCCGCGGAGGTGCGAACGGATGGAGACCGTTTCCTTCTGTCCTCCACTCGATGCCTACAGCCAGGGTCCCAGCGAAGAGGCCGCTCTCGACAACCTCGCCGAGGCATTGCAGTTGTTCGTCGAATCCTGCCTTGCGCGCGGGAACCTGGACCGAGTGCTCAAGGACTGCGGATTCGAGCCGGACGCGGATCCGAAGCCCATGGACGATCAGCACCTGATTCACGTCCCGCTTTCTCTGGTAGCACGTGAGCAAGCTCGCCCCCGCTGACCGGCGGACACTCGTCCGGATCTTCGAGGCGGAAGGCTTCACGCAGGATCGGACCACAGGCTCGCATGTCGTCCTGACCAAGCCCGGGATCGTCCGGCCCGTCATCATCCCGAAGTACTCCGACGTCGGCGTCGACATCATCAGGAACAACATGCGGACGGCCGGCATGTCACGGGAACGGTACTTCAAGACACCGCTGTCAGCCACAGCCTTGATCCTTAGTCATAGTCGCTGCCAGAACAGACGCCCCCTGTATTTTCTCCGCGCCGATTGTAGAGTTTGAACATCAATCCAAAATTCTTCTCAACTCTTCCGGAGAAAAGATTGGCTTTCCGTGACTCCATTTGTACCGAAGAACATCTATTTTTAGTTTTTCGAAGTAGTCGTCCGTACTCTTCTCGAGTTCATCCGGTGCCACAAATACCAACCTTGTCTTGGGATCACGGACCCGGCCGTTGAACATGAGCTGGCCAACCGCCTGATAGATATCCGTTGTGGCAGTATTCGTCTTGATTTCGAAGAGTACGGACACCCGGCGACGCCGAGTGTCGATCAAGTACATGTCTCGCGCTCGGTCGTTGTGCGGCGCGTGGCCCTCTTCCTCGATTGCATACGCCAGCTCTCCAACTACTATTCCATGATGAACGTTGGATTCAATTGCTCCGTTCATAGAATAGCTGCGTCGTGGACCACTGAATTCGGGGAGAAAGGATGGGGAAGCGTCGCTCGATTCCGGACCATCTTCCACGATTTTCTGCTTGATTCTGGATACTTCACGCACGAAATGTGAGATTTGAATAGGCAAGTACCCATCATCGATCCGTCCAAGCACAATGACATTATCCGACTTCTTCCGATCTCCAATCCTGACCGGGACTTCATTACCTCGAATTCCTCGATACAGCTTGAGGAACCTTTTTTTTCCGATACCCTGCCTGCCGCCACCAATCTTGCCCGTATGGCAGAGATACGCGTTGCCCGCCTGGTCTTTCGCGAACAGACCACCGTATTTGAGGTTTGGGTTTTCGTACGGGGGATTGATCTCGCACGTGATGTGCAGACTCTGGCCATCCCGCGGAACCCCGACTCCATAGGCACACCAGAAACGGTTTGGAACGAAGTCCTCATTTGTGGATTTCAGTGCCTCGTCGAATTCTCCCAACCATGCCCAGAATTTCTCATCTGGAAATTCCAGCACGTCCAATTCTTGACTGCCACCACGGAAGCCCACGGTGCAGCGGCGTCTCTTCTTCGCCGCGCTGCGTTCGAGATTCTCTCGAAGAACCCGGAACGCATCGAATGATTCTTCGCGTCTCGTAATCGCAGCAAGCATCTGGAATACCCCTTCGTACGCAATTGTCTTACCGTACTTCACGGGTTGGATCCGCGTCCACATGCATGTCCGCCTAAACTAAAGGCCAAGTCCAATCTCCGAGCCCCGCCCGCATGCCGAATGGAACGCCGCACACGTCTCCGGGTAGTGAGCCTGCGGTGGCGGAAGGAAGCGGGTTGCTCATCATGCGGCATTGCCGCATGACCAACGCTCAATGGCCACAACGGAACGCACCGAGCGCAGACGGTAGATTGAGACCGTACTGGTCGACGTTCTCGCCCATGGGCGCGGCGAGACGGCGCTGTCCTACCGGACCGTCGACGCCCCCGCCGCTGACCGGATCGTCGCTATCGGCAAACGCCTGGACCTGAGCCGCGGGAATTTCGCGGACAGCTTGGGTCTTGATGTGCGGGCCGTGCAGGACTGGGAACAGGGCCGCAGGGTTCCGGACCGCGCCGCCCGCGTGCTGCTGACGGTGATAGACCGCCACCCGGACTCGGTCGTGCGGGCGCTCGCCTCGCTGGGGAGCGAGACGGCAGAGGCTCAATCGGCGACGCCGCAACCACAATGCCGATCGCAGCCTCGTCCCTGTCGTCTGTGGCCCCTCTTTGGAATTTGTCGACCGCGGCCGGGACTATCAATTCGGCGCCGGAAGGCTCAGGCGACGCGGGTCCGCTCGCGGTTGAGAACGAGCACGTCACCGCTGGAGAGTGTGCCGATGTGTCGAGTCCGTCCGTCCCGGCTCAGGAACTCGACTTCCAGGCCATCGGGAGGGAGCAGCTCGACGACGGTTCCCACGTCGCCCGCATGGACATCGGGTGCGCCCGAGCTGTTGAGCACGGCCACCATGTCCAACAGTTTCAGTTGTCGCGCCTTGGTCAAGTCAACCATCCGCTTGCGGGTTGGCAGGTCGGAGAATATAGCAGGTGACCAAGCGCGGCATATTCTCGCCGGTTCTCACGATCCAGGCGGAACGAATGACGGCCGTACCATTCGGACCTGTGAATTCGAAGTCGATGACGTATCGGCGGCCGTACCTGTCCACTTGACCGACTGCCGCATCGCCGGATACAGCAGCTTCACGGAGCGCGTCGACCAGCAGGTCCGCGTTGTCCTGGTTCAGACCGACCAGTGCATGGAACAAGCGGGCCTTGTGCCTGCCGTCGTCGTGATCGGGACTGAGGCAGTAGTTCGCGATCTTGCGACTGTCGACGATCGCTTCGCGTCCGTTGGACAGTTTCAACGTGAATGACCTCCGCCGGAGCCCACCTGCACCCGACTCGACAGTATGTACGACGCGTCCTTCACTGCGTGGGCAGTGGTCCATTCGACGCCGTACCGGGCAATGCGAGCTGAAGTCTACGTCCAGTATTCGCTCCCGACCGATGCGGCAAGCGGCACCGCGTGCATGTCGTTTTCACCAATCGGATGGGCATTCGCTGTCCGGCAGAAGATCGACATCGACCGGACCGCTCCGTCCGGTAGCTACCTGGCGATCCTGCACAGCACCGCGTTCGCGAATGATCCCGCAGGTTGCGCGGGTCGGGGCGGAACAGTTGCCCGCAGTTCAGGCACTTGGGTCGTCTTCGATTGGTCATCGACTGGGAGCCTCCAGCCACCGATGATGCGCACGTCGACGTCGGTCCGGGACGTCGCAGGAACACGTGCCGAAGAAGACGAACAAGCGTTTGCAGGAAGCTTTTCGAGGAAGACGCCGCCGAAGAAAACGACGGTGTCAGACTGGCGGAATCACTACACTTTCAGATCGGTGCTGGCAGCGGTCGTTCAGGTCGACGGATGACATTTCCAGGTCCTTTCAGTGGGCTGTTTTCGCCCATCCCGCATCCCTTCCATCACACGCGCGAGCTCAACGTCCGGTCGAACATCCTCAGGACGCCAGCGGGTTCTTCCAGCGCAGTCCCTCGAAGCGTGCGAAGTCGCTGTCGTTCGAGTACACCATGCCGGCGTGCTCGATTGCATACGCGGCGATGTGTGCATCCGTCGTCAGGTTGGCGCCGATGGCCGCCGCCCGCAACAGCTCGGACAGAATGGACCAGTGGCGGGGCGTGGATGACAACAGCTCGGCATTGGGCTGATCGAGCCAGCTCTCGACAAGGTCGAGCGCATCCTCGACGCCGAGCGGCGAGTCGAACACGCGCCGGTTCGTCGTCATTCGGATGAACCCGAGAACGGTGGGGAAGCACAGGCCCACGATTTCGGCCGATGAAAGCGCCCCGTCCCACCAGCGACGGGCTCGGGCGTGGAACGGGCTCGTCTCGTCGATCGCGTAGACGAGCAAATTGACGTCCGGCACGATCACTGGCGCAACACGACTTCCCGTGCCGTGCGCTCCTCGGTCTCCAGCTCGTCGACCAACTGGTTGAGCCGCGCGGCGTCGAAGCCGGGCCGCAGGCGAAGCTTGTGTGTCTTCGTGCGATACGGTCTCGCCTCGGGCGGCCGCTCGCTGCTTCGCAGACCCTCGCGCAGCAACTGGTTGACGACCTGCTTGAGCGACTGCCCGTCCGTGCGCCGTCGCTCTTCGATCCGGGCGGCGATATCGTCTTCGATGGTGAGCGTGGTACGCATCCAGGCATCATATTGATGCACTGAAATGATGTCAAAGACATAGGCAATGATGCATTCACTCCGCGACACGGATGCTCGACAAACGTGATGCAGCAATGGGCTGCCATCCCCGCCACGCTGTGTATCGAGGCGTGCTCGCCCATGTAGCGCTTTGCAATGCAGGCTGAGATCTACGTCCCGTCTTCGATCCCGGCGGGCATGGCAAGCGGCACCGCGTGCGCGTCACCTTCACCAATCGGACAGGCATTCGGTGTCCGGCAGAAGGTCGACATCGACCGGACCGCTCCGTCCGGCAGCTCGCGGGCGACCTTGCGCAACACCTCGGCGCGCAGGAAGCGTTCGTAGTCGCGCAGGTTCGTGACCTGGAGGAGTTGCCGGAGGTCACGCTCCAGATACGTCGCGACGTAGGACCGAAGAAAATCCTCCGACTCGGCGGCTCTATGTGACGATCAATCCACATCGTGCAAATCCTGCGATTCAATCGAACGATTTACACAAACCGAATCGCTCACGACGCACGCCGACCGCCGTCGTGCCCGAACGCATCAGGCGCACACACGGAATCCCGGTTCGACGGGTTGAAACCCTGCAACGCGGTACAACCGGAAGATCAGACCCGCCTCCGGTCGAAGTCGGCGCGCGCGCCGGTGCCGTACAGGGTCAGCGCCCCCCGCTCGCCGACCGCGTTCTCGCGCTGGAAAATCCAGTTCTGCCAGGCGGTGAGGCGTCCGAAGATGCGCGACTCCATCGTCTCCGGCCCGGGGCAGCGCAGGCTCGCCTCCAGCCCGGTGAGCGCGTCCGGTGAGAACGCCGCACGCTCCTCGAGCGCGATGCGCACCTCGTCCTCCCAGTCGATTTCGTCGGGGGTGAACGTGACGAGTCGGTGTGCTTCGGCGTCGGCGGCCGTGAGGTCGCGGCCGGACTGCTGGCGGGCACGGCTCACCGCCTGCTCGTCGTCCAGGCAGCGCGCTTCGAGGCGGGTCAGCCCGTTGACGCCGGGGAAGCAGCCGAAGTTGGACTCCGTGAGACGCACCGCGGCTTCCGCTCCGCCGTCCTCGAACGGCCCGTCGAGCATGTAGCCGCGGTCCGCCGCGAGCACGAGTTCCAGCAGGAAGCCGGCGAAGCAGCTTCCCGGCTCGACCAGGGCGACGAGGCTGCGCGAGGTCAGGTCGACGCGCTTCAGCAGACGTTTCCAGTAGAGCAGGATCTCGCGGGCGAGCCAGTGCTCGCGGTGCGCGAGCAGGAAGGCGTCGTGATCGGCGACCGCGCCCGGCTCCCCGTCCGAGGCAACCACCAGAGTGCCGATTTCCGGCTCGTTGTGCCGCAGGTGCAGGATCAGGTCCTCGATCTCGCGGGCGAGTGCGAGGGGCCAGAACGCATCGCCCGCCTCCACGAGTCCGTCGACGTCCGCGGGCGGGTCCCCGGCCGGTCCCTCAATGCCGATGCGGCAGAGGCGCATCTCGCGATCGATGTCGGCCTCCACGTACCGGTAGTGGATGCGCTCGTCCTCGATGCGGCGCTCCAGATCGCGAAGACCGATGCCACGTTCGCCGGCCGGGCGATCGGACGTTGCCACCAGCGCCTGCGCGCGCGCCTCGACCGCTTCGCCGAACCGCGAGGAAGGCGCAATCTCGTCCACCAGCCCCCATTCCACCGCCCGCCGGCCGCGGACGCCCTCCTCGGTGGTGGAGAAGAAGTCGGCGCGGTCGCGGCGCACCTTGCGCTTGTCGACCACGCGCACCAGTCCGCCGGTGCCGGGCAGCACGCCGAGGAGCGCGACCTCAGGCAGCGACACCGCGCTGGAGCCGTCGTCGACGAGCAGGATCCAGTCTGCGGCCATCGCGAGCTCGTAGCCGCCGCCCGCCGCGGTGCCGTTGATCGCGCACAGATAGCGCTGGCCCGAGTGCGCGCTCGCGTCCTCGATGGCGCAACGGGTCTCGTTGGTGAACTTGCAGAAGGCGACCTTGTGCGCATGGCTCGACGCCCCGAGCATGCGGATGTTCGCTCCGGCGCAGAACACGCGCTCCCTGGCGGAGCGGATCACCACCGCCGCCACCTCGGGATGCTCGAAGCGCAGCCGCTGCACCGCGTCCGCGAGCTCGATGTCGACACCGAGATCGTAGGAGTTGAGCTTGAGCTCGTAGCCGGGCGCGAGGCCGCCGGACTCGTCGACATCGAGCGCGAGGGTGGCGATCCGGTCGTCGATGCGCAGGCGCCAGTGGCGGTAGCGATCCGGCGCGGTGCGCACGTCGATTCGGCCGCTGCCCGTGCGTTGCGGCGTTTCGATGGCTTGCGGCATGGGTTCCTGGCCCGGACGAACTCGAACAGATGCCATCGACGCTACCACTGCCCATCCGCCGCGTCGAGACGGCGACCAACGGGCGAGCCCGACTTCAGGCTGCCCCGTCCGTACTTCGGCTGCGCTCCAGAACGTACTCGCGCAGCGCACGGTTGATTTCGGTCTGGTAGCCGCGTCCACCCGGAACCCGGCTCTTGAACCATGTCACGACATCGGTATCCAACCGCAGGGTGATCTGCTTCTTCACGGGCCGATAGAACAGGCCTCTCCGGGCGTCCGACCAATCGATGGATTCAGGAATTTCGCTCGTGTCGATCCGGTCGTCGGGCAGAGTCGCGAGTGCCTCCAGTTCCGCCTCCTGACTCTCGGTCAGGGCTTCAGTAGATCCCCTCTTCATAGGCTGTTCTCTCATGTTTCGTATCGTTCTTCCAGCGATCCCACGTCCAGTGAAATGCTTGTGTCTCCGCGTAACTACAACAATGTAGTTACGGCATCGAAGCGCGTCAACCTGTCCAAACATCCGACGACGGCATCGCGATGTCACCCACCGCGAATCGACGAGGCCCCCGGTGCGAGCGTCATTGCGCGGCGGCGGCGTCACGCAAGCCTTGCTTGGTAAGCGGCAATCGCCGCGCCCGCACTCCGGTCGCGTCGAACACCGCATTCGCGATCGCCGCCCCCGCGGGACCGCAGGCGGCCTCCCCGGCTCCGAGGAAGGGCTCGCCGGGACGGTCCACGAGCACGGTCTCGATCTCCGGAATCGCGTCGAAGCGCAGGATCGGGTAGCTGTCCCAGTCGCGGCTGGTGATTCCGTCGCGATCCCAGGTCACCGCCTCGAGCAGGGTCCAGCTCGCGGCCTGCACGAAACCGCCCTCGAGCTGGGCGGCGAGGCCGTCGGGGTCGACGATCTCACCCGCATCCACCGCGACGACCGCGCGGCGCAGGACGACCCCCGCGTCGTCGCCCACCTGGACCTCTACCGCGGCGGCGCACCAGCTCTTCGCGTTCTTGTAGCGGGCCACCGCGATTCCCCGGCCGGTGCCGGCACCGTCCCGGCTCCCGCGCGCCGGCCGCGCCGTCCACCCGAACCGCTCCGCCGCGGCGGCGCGCACCGCGCGGGGGCCCGCGGCGCCCAGGTGTCGCCGGCGCCAGTCGAGCGGGTCCGCGCCCGTCGCGTGCGCCAGCTCGTCCATGAAGGACTCGGCCGCGAAGACGTTGGCGTAGGCGCCGAGGGTGCGAAGCGCCGAGACCCGCAGCGGCAGGTCGTGCACGAGGTGCTTGACGATCCGCGTCTCGGGAAATGCGTACGGCGGGGTGGCGTTGCGGTGGATGCCGCCGCTCGTCGTGAGATTGGGCGACGGGACGGGAGCGGGGACCGAGTCGGCGCCGTAGCGCGGAGCGAGGTACCGGCCGGCCGGCGACCCCGACGCGCCGGGCCGCCAGCGCATCACGTGGGTGTCGCTGTACGTCTCGTGCGACCAGTGACGGACGTTCCCGCCCTCGTCGAGATGCGCGCACAGCTCGATGCGCATGGCCGGGCCGTAAGGCTCCCACGCGTGCTCGTCCTCGCGCGACCACTTGAGCAGCACCGCGCGGCCGGGGAACGCGCGGGCGACGATGGCCGCCTCCAGCGCGGCGTCGTCGGAGCCGTTGTGTCCGTAGCAGCCCGCGCCGGGAGCGTGAACGACCTGCACCGACGCGGGATCGAGGTCGAGCGTTTCGGCAATTGCGGCCCGCAACGGGTAGAGCCCCTGCGAATGGGTCCAGAGCGTCAGCACCCCGGAGTCGAGGTGCGCGAGCGCGGCCGACGGCGCGAGCGAGGCATGCATCTGGTAGGGGCGCTCGTAGACCGCGCGGAGGGTCCGTGGTCCGTCCGGCGGCGCCTCGGGCACCGGCGCCTCGCGCGGCCGGCATTGCCGCACCGGAAAGCTCTCGCGCCGGTTGCCGAGGAGCTGCTCCGACGGCGGCCGTTCGTCCAGCCCGCGTCCCGGGTTCCACCGCGCGGCCGCGGCCACGCGCGCCACCGCCCGCATCGTCAGGTGCTCGTCTTCTGCCGCCACCGCGAGGAAGCTGCCGTCGCGCACGAGCCTCGCCCCGTCCAGCGTCGCCTCGATATCGACGGGAAGCGCCTCCAGGGCGGCGTGGTAGTGCGGCGGGCGAACAACCCGGGCATGCAGCATGCCGGCAGGACAGAGATCGTGGACGAACCGCAGCGTGCCGGTCACCTGCCCGCGCAGGCCAATCGGCTCGATGCGTGCGGGGCGCGCCGTCGCGGTCTGCGGGTCGGAGCGAAGCGGTGCATCCGGGTCGATCGGCAGTGCGAGGGGTGCTTCCTCCACCAGCTCGCCGAAGCGGAGCGTGCGGTTCGTCTCCCGGGAGCGCACCAGCCCGTCGTGGATCTCCAGGGTCGCGGGGTCGACGCCAAGGCGATTCGCGGCGCGCGCGATCAGCTCGCGGCGGGCGGTGGCCGCGGCGAGGCGCACCGCGCGGCCCGACTGCTCCATCGAGTTGCTGCCCGAGGTGTAGCCCTCGTCGGGCGAGACGCCGGTGCGCGGGGGCACCATCGCGATGCGGTCGAAGGACACCCCCAGCTCACGGGCGGCGACCAGCGCCACCGCGGTCGTGATCCGCTGGCCGATCTCGACCTTGCCGGAGCGGACCTCGACCACGCCGGACGGACGGACGGCGATCCAGTCCTCGACGCGAGGGTTGGCCTCCAGACTCGGGTTGACGTTCATCGAGACGGCTCCGCGGCGAGCTTCCGCACCGCCCGCAGCACGCGCGGATGGGCGCCGCACCGGCACAGGTGGGGCGTGAGCGCGGTGCGGACCGTGCCCTCGTCCGGATGCGAGTTCTCGCGCAGCAGCGCGGTGATTGCTACCACCAGTCCCGGCGTGCAGTACCCACACTGCGCAGCGCCCTCGTCGAGCAGCGCCTGCTGCACCGGCCCCGGGTAATCCGGGGTGCCGAGCCCCTCCACCGTCTCGATGCGGCGGCCTTCAAATTCGACGGCCGGGCGCACGCAGGCGAGAGTCGACGCGCCGTCCACCAGCACCGCGCACGCGCCGCACTGCTCCAGGCTGCACCCGATCTTGACTCCCGTCAGACCGAGCCGGTTGCGCAGCGCCAGCGCAAGCGGCTCGTCCGGATGAACGCGGAGCGGATGCGTCGTGCCGTTGACGTGGAGGGTGATTGACTCCTTCATGTCCGTCGCTCCCTGCCGCCTCGCGTCTGTGCCCCCACCGGGCGCGGTCCGCGCGGCCGACCATCCGGTCGGTCCTGCGCCCGCCGGGGCGCGCGCGTCCGGCAACCTTCGACCCGTGCGACTTTCGCCGACCGATTCCTGGAGACGCGGACTCCCCGAGGCGACGTGCGCCGGGCGATTCAGCCGGGCCCCGCGCGAGGTCCGCCGACCGCAGCCGACCAGGCCGCGTCAGTGCGAGACCAGCACCGGAACCGTCATGTGCCGAAGCAGGTCGCGGGTCACCCCGCCGAGCCAGATCTCGCGCACCCGGGCGTGGCCGTACGCGCCCATCACGAGCAGGTCGATCGACTCATCCGCGATCCGGTTCAGCAGCATGTCGGCGATGGACACGTCCCGAGTCTCGATCCGGTGCACCTCCACGTTCACGCCGTGGCGGGCGAGGTGCCGGGCGATGTCGGCGCCGGGGAGGTCGCCATGCCGATCGGGCCTTGGGCCCGAGCCTGGGTTCGCCGATATCGTCACCACGCTCTCCGCGGCCTGGAGCACCGGCAGGGCGTCGGCCACCGCGCGCGCCGCCTCGCGGCTCGCGTCCCACGCGATCATCACCCGCCGCCCCGCGTTCGGGTACCTGCCGACGTAGGGAACGATGAGCACCGGCCGGCCGCTTGCGAGCACCACGTTCTCGGCCAGATCAGAGCTCGCGCCGAACGCGCCACGATCCGGGTTCTCCTGGCCGATGACCGCGATATCGGCATGCCGGCTGAACATCGAGACCGACTTCACCGTATCACCGTCGGTGGTGTGCCACTCGAAGGGCACCCCGCCCGCACCGGCCTGGCGCTCGAACCGCTGCCGGACCCGCGTGCGCGCGTCGTCCTCCATGCGCCGGCGCAACTCCGTCACCTCCGGGGGAAGCTGGGACATGGCGTAGACCGGAATGGGGGCGGGCTCGATGACCAGTAGCCCGATGAGGTGGGCCTGATGCCGCTCGGCGAGGCTCAGCGCGACGTTGACGCGCTCCTCGCATTCGGGGGTGTCGTCGAGGACGACGAGGATGTCCTTGTAGGCCATTGCTCCGCTCCGCTCACCATCGCTCGAAGGCGGTACGGAAGTCGTGGATCGACACTTCGCGCACGAGCTCCAGGTTCTCGTCGAGGATGTCGTAGATGTGGTCGTGGTCGCCGCGGAAGCTGAAGTAGACGATCGCCCCCTCGGGCCCGCCTCCCTCGGTGTGTGCGTGACCGTCGTTGCTGAACGCGATCTCGCCGGCCTTGCGGACCTTGTGCCGCCTGGTCCCCTCGGCGTCGACCTCGTGGATGTGATGCTCGCCTTCGAGCACCAGGCTCGCCACTGCCGACCTGTGGCGGTGGTGGAAACATCTCCCGGACGGCTCGAAGTGAAACACCATGTCGACGGTGCGGCGCTCCACGTCCACGTCGAGAATCTTGTAGACGAATCCCGCGTAGGAGCCGAACGGCTTCCAGGGGATGTCCCGGCCGGTGACCTCGACCGACGTCGGATCGATGCATTGCGGCAGACTCATGCCCTTCAGCTCCCGGAAATGGCGATCGTGAGCGAGGATCGCGATCGAGCGTGGCCGCGTCAATCGGTGGGACGGAAGCGCGGGCCGCCTCGCGGCGGCGCGACGTTGCGCACCCCCCGGCAGTGACGTCGATCGTCCCGCCTCCGGCGGACCACTGCGGAAGGAGAACCGGTGCGGAGGGACATGCGCCTCGACTCAGGGCGAAGCGCCCTCCCCGGCCGCTCCGCGAAACGCGCTCGACGGGGCGAAGCGATCCAGCACCTGCCCCGGGCCCCGGCCGTTGGTGACGTAGTCGGAACCGTCGAAGACCTCGACGCCGTTGCAGAACACGCCGTGGACCCCGACCGGCCGGCGGATCGTGCGCCGCCCTCCGCCGGGGAGGTCCGAGACCCGTTCGGCGGGGGTGATGCCGACGGTGTCGGGGTCGAACAGGAAGAGATCCGCCCAGGTCCCGGGCGCGATGCGGCCGCGGTCGGGAATGCCGTAGAGATCGGCCGGGCGGCTCGTCAGTCGCCGCACCCCGTCGGTGAGGTCGAACACGCCGAGCTCGCGCACCCAGCGGGCGAGGAAGTGCAGCCCGTAGCCCGCCTCGCACATGAAGGTCAGGTGGGCGCCGGCGTCGGAGAGCGCGACGACGCCCGCGTCGTGCCGGAGCAGCCGCGCCACGCCCTCGTCGCCCACGTTGAGGAACTGTCCGATGAAGGTGGTCTCCAGGCTCTCCTCGAGACCGAGATCGAGCATCACGTCGAGCGGGTCCGCGGCGCGCTCGGACGCGATCTCCGCGATGGTGCGGTTGGCGAGCCCCTCGTTCTTCGCGAGCGCGGGCACCGCGACCACCACCCGCTCCCAGTTGCCCTGGAAGATGAGGCCGGGACGCGGGGTGGCGAGGCTCGTGCGGAACCGCCGGCGGAAGTCGGCGTCCCGGAAGACCGGGACGAGCTGCTCCGGGGTGTACGCCTTGACCTCCGCGAACCCCTCGTGGCTGAAGAACGGGTAGGCGTTGGCCAGCGTGAAGTCGAACGCCAGCGGCTGGCACGGGATCTGGATGAACACGGGATTGCCGCGCGCCTGCGCCGCGGCGCAGGCATCGAACATCTCGATGCACCGCTCGGGCGCCCGTTCGTTGTACATGGCAGCGCCGGTGGCCTTGAAGACGGCGCGGCCGTGGCGGGCCGCGACCGCCTCGAGCTCCTCGACGCTCTTCGCGCCGGAGGCGAGCTGCACAATCCCGGTCCGACGCGTGCCCATCGCACCCACCAGGGCGTCGAACTCCGACAACGCGGTGATGGTCGACGGCATCGGCACCCCGCCGTAGCCCGAGTGGTTGAGCGAGTACGACGCCCCGAACCCGATGGCCCCGCCGTCCATCGCGTCGGCCACCAGCGTCTGCATGCGCACGAGCTCGTCCGCGGTCGGCTCGGCGCGCTCCGACGCCGCCTGGCCCATCACCGCGGTGCGGATCACGGAATGACCGGCGAGCACCGCGACGTTCGCGCAGGGGCCGATGGCGCGAAGCGCCGCCATGTACTCGCCGAAGGTCTCGAACTCCCAGCGCACGCCGGCGCGCAGCGCGTCGAGGTCCATGCCCTCGACCACCGAGAGGTTGCGCAGGATGAGGTCGCGACCCTCCGGCGCCGCGGGCGCGATGCCGAACCCGCAGTTGCCCATCACCGTGGTCGTCACCCCGAGCGAGGGAGACGGGGAGAGGGTCCGGTCCCAGGTGATCTGGGCGTCGTAGTGGGTGTGCAGGTCGACGATGCCCGGGGCGAGGGTGAGTCCGTCCGCGTCGATCTCGCGCTCTCCCTTCTCCCGGACGTCTCCGACGGCGGCGATGCGCCCGTCGCGGACCGCGATGTCGGCCCGAATCGGTTCGTTGCCGAGACCGTCGACGACGGTGGTTCCGCGTATGACGAGGTCGTTCATTGCGATTCTCCCTGGGAGCGGATGGTCGGCACCGCCGCCGCAAACCACCGCCGGTCCGCCAGGACCACCGAGGTCTCGATCTGGCGATCGGGGATCGTCCAGTAGCGACGCAGCAGCGCCGCAATGTCGTCGACCACGCGGAACCCGTGCCGCTGGTAGAAGGTGACGGCCCAGGTCGCAGCCTTCCAGGTCCCGACCAGCAGGGGCCGCTCCGTCGCCTCCATCAACGCCTCGATGAGGGCGGAGCCGACCCCGCCGCGCTGGCACTCGGTCAACACGTAGGCGTGACGGATGAGCGTGACGTCCTGCACGTCCTGGGAGCCCATGACCCCGAGCAGCGTCCCGTGCGGCGCGTACCAGCCGAGAAAGCGCACCCCGGCCGCGATTTCCGATTCGAGCTCCTTCTCGGGCATGTAGGGCTCGTGCCACCGATCGTCGGGAATCACCCCGCGGTAGGCGACCGCGGCGTCGTTGATGATGTAGTGGATGCGCGGGAAGTCGTCGTTTCCGCACGCCCGGACCGATCCGTCGCCGGTTCTCGCTCCCTTCTCCGGCATGTCTCCACCCCGCGACAGCACACTGGTTCGGGACAATGTAGCGCGAAAACCGACGCCGGGAGGATGTCCCGACACGGGGGCTGGCCGGATCCCGGGCCGGCCAGGGCGCCGTTCAATGCCGGGGTGAGCCGGATTGCCGCTCGGTCTCGTCGATGACCGAATCGACGACCGCCTTCAGGGCCTGGTCGTGGCTCGCGCCGTCCAGGCGCCCCTGCCGGTAGACGTCCTCCTGGCGATCGGCGCTGCTCCCGTAGCGGATGATGTGCCCGATGTGCTCCAGCTCCGAGAGGCATCGAAGCGCTTGCGCATCCTCGCGAAGCTCGCCGATGAGCTCCTGGCTGCTGTCCTCGATGTCGACCAGCCTCGGCGGATCGCCGGCCGGCAGGAACGCCAGCGTTCCGTACCGCTGCGCGAGCCACCGGCCGTGCTCGATCGATTCCTCGTTCGCCGGCGGAAGGGGCGCACCGGATTCGATTCTGCGTGCAAGGTATCGAACCAGGCAGCCATAGAGGGCCGCAATCGCGATGGCATCCTCGACCCGAGGACAGATGTCGCAGATGCGCAGCTCCACCGTCGGATAGTTCGCCGAAGGGCGGATGTCCCAGCGGATCTCGCTCCCGTCCTTGATGGCCCCCAGGTCCCGGTACCGATGCACGATGGCCTGGTAGTCGGCCCACGAGTGGAGTGGTCTCGGCATCCCCGTACGCGGCAACGCCCCGATGATGCCCTGACGGTATGACTTCAGACCGGTGAGGCGCCCCGAGTAGAAGGGCGACGACGACGACAGCGCCAGCAGCAGCGGCATGTGCGGGCGAATCGCGGTCATCACCCTGACGCGCAGATCCGGCGTGCCGAACCCTGCGTGTATGTGCATGCCGCCGACGAAGAACCGCCGGACTTCCTGCTGGAACGCGATCTCGGCCTCCTTGTATCGCCGCCGCTCGGTAATCCGCTGCTCGTGCCACCGCGCGAAGGGATGGGTGGACGAGGCGATGGCCGCGGCGCCGTGGCCGCGCGCGCCGTCGACGACGATGCGTCGGGTTTCGTAGAGGCTCTCGCGAAGCTCGTCGATGGACGCGCAGACCCGCGTACCGGTCTCGATCTGGGAGCGAAGGAGCTCGTAGACGACCTGGTGCGGCCCGCGGTTGGCCACGCAGGTTTCGATGATGGCGGGGTCGGGATCGGCGATGACGTCGCCGGTATCCGCATCGACGACCATCAGCTCTTCTTCGATGCCCAGGGTCAGGTGCATGGTGGTGAGCTCCCGGGAGTGTCGCCGACGGGTGGCGGTCGCGGGCGCGGCATCTTTCGGACAGACGCGTGATTTCGTGCTATCGAAAGTACGCCATCGGGTTGCATCCGTCCACGCCGGCTCCTGGCCCGCGGTTGCATTGGCGATTCGGATAACGAGGAAACATTCCCAGAATCAACGAACAAAAAATAGATTGTAGCTGCCCGCCGACTCGGGACTCGACAGACCCGTAGGTCGGATTAGCGCAGCGTAATCCGACATGAAACATGGACTTGCTGCGCCGGATGTCGGACTACGCCTTCGGCTGATCCGACCTGCGAAGCCGCGGGGCTGCGCTAACCGAACACCAATGCCCGCGGCTGCCGACGAGTGGAACAATCATTGCTGGCCCGAACCCCTGCGAGAGCGCGATGCGGATCCGGCCATCCCACTGCCAAACGAGAAGCGGCTGCGGGTCAGATTCGACTCGCGGGATACTCGGCCTCGGCCTGGCGCGGCCCCGCTCCCAGGGCAAAACGCGAGTCGTTGTAGACCTTGACCGTCGTCGGTTCGTACCGGGGTGGATGCGTGGCGTCGGTGCAGGTGCTGATGCACGCGATCGGAGCATCGTAGTTGGGCCGCGTGAAGTAGCCGATCGACAGTCGGCGCGAGCGCGACCGGGCTTCCACGTCGGGGACCGTCACGCGATGCGGGGTGGAGACCCAGCGATCGTTGGTCCACCGCATCAGCAGGTCGCCGATGTTGACGATGAAGGTGTCGTCGATGGCCGGGGCGTCGATCCAGTCGCTCCCTCGCGGGCGCACCTGCAGCCCGCCGGCCGCCGCCTCGTTGCGGAGTATCGTCATCATTCCGAGATCGGTGTGGACGCCGCAGCGCAACTGACCGGGTTCCAGATCCTGCGACGGCGCCGGATAGTGCAGCAGGCGCAAGTGGCTTCCGTGCCGGTCGAGCTTGTCCGCGAACCAGTCCGGCGGCAGGCCGAGCGCCAGGGCCATGCAGCGCGCGAGGCGCCGCGAGAGGTCCTCTACCGCCAAGTAGTAGGACTTCATGGCGGGCTCGAGCGCCGGCAACGCGCCCGGCCACAGGTTCGGCGCGAAGTTCGGATACGAACGCTCGCGCGAGTGGTACTCGTCGTCCGGGTGGTCGAAGGGGCCAATCGCGAAGACTTCCTTGAAGTCCGGAGGCGAGTCGCCACCGTGCATGCGGACCAGGGTCTCCTCGCCGTAGGGGATGTAGCCGCGGTTCTGCTCGTGGTGCGGCCGCCGGACCGTCATCTTCGCTTCCAGCGGCAGGTCGAAGAACGCGCGCCCGGCGTCGTACAGCGCGGTCTGGGTCTCTTCGGACACGCCGTGATTGCGGATGACGAGGAAGCCGATGTTTCGGCAGATGTCGTCGAGCTCCCGGGCGGCGCCGGCGGCCACCGCCGGGTCCGCGCTCTCGAACCGCTGGAGATCGAAGACGGGAATGGTGTTCGTGGTCATGGCGCCTCTCCTCGGGACGGCGCGCAGCCGCGCGGAGGCGCCATCATGCCATGACGTACCCGGGCTGTCCTTTTGGCGCGCCCGGAACAGGGACATCCCGATTGCCGCGCGACGCTCCGGGCCGAGACGCGCGCGCATCGCTCGCCAACCTCATGTCGCTTCGATTCGGACCTGCGGAAGATCGAGGCGTACGGCCGCTTGCGGCTGCCGGGCTCGGCCGGATCGACGACTTCGCCTCACCTACCCGCCCGGTGCCGCACCGCCGACCGCCCCGCGATGCGCCCGAACACCGCACCCGACACGAGCCCGGTCCCGCCCGGGTAGTTGAAGTGGAAGAGCCCGCCGACCATTTCGCCACAGGTGTAGAGCCCCGGCATCGGGCGCCAGTCCGTGCCGAGCACCCTCGCCTGCTCGTCGATCGCAAGACCTCCGAAGGTGAAGGTGATGCCGCCGGTGGCGGAGTACGCCACGAACGGAGGCTCGTCGAGCCGCAGGGCCCAGTTCGACTTGGGCGGCTCGAGCCCGGTGGCGGCGAGCCCGTCCGGAACGGTGGGATCGAATCCGGCCGCGTCGCACGCCGCCTCGTTGTAGGCGTCGAGGGTACGCAGCGCCTGGCGCCGATCGTCGATGTCGAGCCGCTCGACCAGGCCCTCCAGCGTGTCGGAGGTGATCGGGTCGCTCGTCCGGTATCGGGGCTCCAGCAGATGCGTTGTCTTGGCGTCGAATATCTGCCAGGCGAGCGACCCCGGCTGGCGGAGGATCTCTCCGCCGTACTTCGCGTAGGTGTAGAACCCGAGGTCCTCGCCCTCGTCCACGAACCGGCGCCCGGCCCGATTGATCATCACCCCGAACGGATAGGACAGGCGGTTGCTCTTGTCGGTGCGCTTGCGGTCGGCGAAGTCCGGCCACTCGTTGCTGATGGGGGTCGAGTGGCGTCCGCTCCACTGCCCGCGCGGAAGCGCCCCGGCTTCGAGCGCCATGCGCAGCCCGTCGCCCTGGTTGTGGGCGGTACCCCGGACCTTGGCGTGGTCCCAGGGGGCGCCGAGGTACTGCGCCCGCCACTGCGCGTTCGCCTCGAAGCCACCACACGCGAGGACCACCGCCCCCGCGCTCATCTCCTCGATTCCGGCCGGAGTCCGCGCCTCCACCCCGACGATGCGGCCGCGGCGGTCCCGCAGCAGGGAGAGCGCTCCGGTCCCGTATCGGACCTCGACCCCGTTGCGCTCGGCCCGGGCGAACCAGCTCCGCGAGAGCCCGATTCCTTCCTGGCGGGCGCGGACGATGGCGCCCTTCTGGAATTTCACCCGGTTGCCGACCCGGATCCCGGCCAGCGACACCGCCGCCTCCATCGGGACCCCCGCGGTGTCGTGCATCCAGCGCACGGCGTCGTACGAATTGCCGACGAGGATGCCCGCGAGCGTCGGGTCCGTCCGGCCCGCGGTCACGCGGCGCAAGTCCGACAGGAAGTCGTCCTCGGTATACGACTCCACGTTGTCGAAGAACCCGGGCAGCCGCGACTCGACGTCCGGCAGCAGGGGCTCCAGGGCGCGCGACGACCCGTACGCGATCCGCAGCAGCCCGCCGCTGAAGTACGTGTTGCCGCCCCGCTCGGCCTCGGACGCCTTCTCGAGCACCACGACCCGGTCGGCCCCTTCCTCGCGGGCGGAGTTGGCGGCGGCGAGCGCGGCGTTCCCCGCGCCCACCACGATCACGTCGAATTCGCGCATCGCAATCCCGTCCTCGGAAGCTTCTCCGTCACGAACCGTACGCGGTCACGAGCCGGATCCCGATCGGTCGCTTCCGAGTCGAGCCGCCGCTCGCCTCACCGCGTCTTCACGCTCCCCCTGGCGCAACGCCGCGGCCTCGCGGACCGTGGTCACCAGCGACGCATCCGCTCGTTCCGGCGCGCCGGAGTCATACGGCGGATGCGGGTCGTACTCGATGCCGAGCTGAATCCTGCGTGCGGTATCGGCCCCGAACCACTCCCCGGCCACCGTCAGCGCGAAGTCGATGCCCGCGGTGACGCCGCCGCCGGTGATCACGTTGCCGTCCACGACCACGCGTTCGGCCACCGGCTCGCAGCCAAAGGCGGCGAGCATGGGCAGCGACATCCAGTGCGTGGTCGCCCGCCTGCCCTTCAGCAGCCCTGCCGCACCCAGCACCAGCGATCCCGTGCAGACGGAGGTCACGTAGCGCGCGCCGGTCGCCTGGCGGCGCACGAAGTCGAGCGTCTCCTCGTCGTTCAGCAACGCGTTCATGCCCGCGCCGCCCGGCACGCAGACGAGGTCGAGCTGCGGGCTCTCGGCGAAGGTGGCGGTGGGCAGCAGCCGCATGCCGCCGCCGGCCGTGACGGGCTCGATGGTCTTCCACAGCAGATGAACGTCGGCGTTCGGAAATTTTGTGAATACCTCGTACGGACCCGTGAGATCGAGTTGCGTGAGATCGGGGAAGAGAAGGAGGCCGATCTGGATTCGCATGGGCTTGCTCCCTGAACACTCCGCCACGTGCCGCCGGGCGGGTGCCGTTTCCTGTCCCGCCGCCGGTCGGACTCAGCCTACAGCCGGTTGAGCTCGTCGCGATCGAAGCGGGTCAAGGGACCGCGTCCGATCAGGTTGACCCCGCGGCCGCTCTCGGCCCGCCCGATGACGGAGACGCGATGGCCGGCGCTCGCGAGACCCTGCACCGCGGCGTCCACCCGATCCGGGGCGAACCCCGCGAGCAGCGTCCCGGAGGCGAGGGTACCCCACGGGTCCAGCCCCGCCGCAGCGCAGAGTGCCGTCCCGGGCTCGAACCAGAGAATCCGATCAGGCTCGATTCGCACCGCCACTCCGGAGGCGTCGGCCATCTCGTGCATGCCGGCCGAGAGGCCGCCTTCGGTCGGATCGTGGAGCGCGGTCGCGCCCGCCCGGGCGGCGGCGAGCGCGGCATCCACGACCAGGATGCCCGGCGAGTCGAGAGCGGATTGCGCCGCTTCAAGCGACCCGTGCGCAACCCCTGCGCGGCGCTCGGCTGGCAGGATTTCGGCGAGCACGGCCGCGCCCTCGACCGGTGCCGGGCCGATCTGCACCACCGCGTCGCCCGGGCGCAACCCGCCGGTAGGCACCGTCCGTTCCGTTGTGACACCCAGCATCTGGCCCACCACGAGCGGCTGACGCACCGCGCCCGTGACCTCGGTGTGACCTCCGACGAGGGTCGCTCCAACCCGGTCGAGCGCCCGCCGCATTCCCTCGAACAGGGCTTCCGCGTCCTCGGCGGTCGACCCTTCGGGCAGCAGCACGCATGCGAGAAACCACCGAGGGCGCGCCCCCGTGACCGCGACGTCGTTCGCATTGACGGCGACGGCGTGGGCCCCGACCCCGGCGCCGGTGAGGGTGATGGGATCCGTCGCCGCGACGAGCGTCCCCGCCTCGACTTCAATGGCGCACGCGTCCTCGCCGATGCGCGGCCCCAGCACGACCTCGGACGGAAGGGACGTCTCGATGAGACGCGCCAGAAATTCGGGAGCGAGCTTGCCGGCGGGGAGCGGAGCGGACCTCCCGGCGGGTGCCGCGGGCATATCCCGGTCCGGAACGGCGGCCGGGTCAGGATTCGAATTCGGGGACCGCGTGCTCACCGGATCATGGTACCTCGCGAGCCCCGGCGTTATCCCTCGTTCAGAGACCGACCGGATGGCCGCCGGCGACGGGGATGGTCGTTCCGGTGATGTACGCGCCATCGGGGCCCGCGAGAAAGACCGCGAGACGGGCGATCTCGTCCGGCTCACCGGCACGGCCGAGAGGTACCCCGGCATAGCGCCGCGCCGCCATTTCCGCCTCACCGATGCCCTCCTCGGCCGCAAGACGGCGAGTGGCGTCCAGATGCATCTCGGTGCGCACGAATCCGGGACAGATTGCGTTGCAGCGAATGCCGTCGCGGCCAAACTCGGCGGCGATGGTCTTGCTCAAACCGACCAGACCGTGCTTCGTGGCGGTATAGGCGCCGAAGCTGGCTGATGCCCCGAGTCCCGCGGTCGAGGCGATATTGAGTATCGCGCCACCGCCACGGCGTCGCATCTCGGGGATGACTGCCTGGGCGAAGTCGGCCGATCCCTTCAGATTGACAGCAAAGCTCGATTGCCAGTCGGCATCCGTGATATCGAGGAAGGGACCGGCACCCGCCGTCGTGCCCGCGTTGTTCACCAGGATGTCGATGCCACCCCAAGCCTCATGTGTCGCTGCGACCGCCACCTCGATGTCGGCCTTTCGGCTGACGTCCACCGCCATCGCAATCGCCTCGCCGCCCCTGTCTGAAACAGTGTCGGCGAGAGGCAGGAGACCATCCTCGTGCCGACTCGCCAGGTCGCAGGCAGCGATGCGAGCGCCCTCCTCGGCAAACGCGAGGGCGATCGCCGTACCGATACCGCCGGCAGCGCCTGTCACGATGGCAATCTTGCCCTCGAGAGTTCCCATGCAACGACTCCGTGATCGACGTACATGGCGCACTTTCGTCTGTCCGCTCATCCTCGAGGGATGACCGAAACCGCGAGGGGCCGAACACTCGTCAGCGCTTCCGGGCGAGAAAGGCCCGCATGCGCTCGCGCGGCTCTCCGCTCGCGAACCCATCGGCGAGGCGGTCGATGCTCCGCTCGACCGCGTCGCGCAGCGGCAGCTCCTCCCAGTCGCGGAGCACCTCCTTCTGGAGGCGGACGGCCGTGGGGCCGGCCGCGCAGATCATGTCCGCCGTGCGGGCGAGCGCGCCGTCGAGCTCGCCTTCGGACACCAGGGTCTCGACGAGGCCCCAGTCGTACGCCTGTTCCGCACCGATCGTCTCACCGGTGAAGACCAGCCGGGCGGCCCGTCCCCAGCCCACCAGGCGCGGAAGCAGCGCCGCCTCGATGACGGAGGGAAGGCCGACCTGGACTTCCGGCATGCCGAACTTCGCGGTGGCATCGGCCACCCGAAGGTCGCACGAAACCGCGATTTCGAGGCCCGCGCCCAGGCAGTACCCGGACAGTCGCGCCACCACCGGCACCGGCGCTCGGCGGATTGCGGTGCACACGCCGTGGATTGACGCGATGAACGGACGCGACGACTCCGGCGTGAGGTCGACCATGGCCCGAATGTCCGCCCCGCCGATGAATGCGCCGTCACCGGCGCCGCGCAGCACGACGACTCGCACGTCACGGCTCTCGCCGGCGCGCCGGATGGCGGCGGCCAGCGCCTCGGCGCCGTCGCCATCGATGACGTTGAGCTTCGCGGCGTTGTCGTGGCAAACGGTCACGACGCGGCCGCCTCGGGGGCTTTCACGGAACTCGATATCGGTATCGCTCACCGCACCCGCCCCGGCGCACCGGCCGTCACCGCAAGGTTTGCGTCCGTCGTCACCCGGCATCCTCCATCCGTTGCACGATCGACGAGCCAGGTCACCGCGAGAGCGCCTCCAGCTTGATCCGGCGCATGCGGTCGAGAAACGGCGCGATGTCCGCCGCGCGCAACTGGACGTCGCGGCGAAACCCATGCTCTGCGTCCGCGTCCGCGTCCGCGTCCGCGCAGTGCACCAGCCGGCCGTCGAGAACGATGCGGCGGGCGAACAGGGGCGGGGCGTCGTTCAGCACGACGAGGTCCACCTCGTTTCGGTGCAGCACCGCGATGAGGTCCGCGGTCATGGCGACCCGTGCTTCGAACCTCGCGCGCGTATCGGGGAAGCGCACGTGCTCCAGGAGCACCGCCACGTCGACGTCGCTTTCGCGGTGGCTGCACCCTTTTGCGTGGCTGCCGAAAAGCCAGGCGGCCTGAACGCCCCGCTCGCCGGCGAAGTACGACGCCAGCTCGCTCACGATGCGTTCGAGCTCATTCATGTCCGTCGTCATCGGTACCCTTCGCACTTGCCGGCAGCCTGCCGCGGCGTGCGGCGCGACATCGCGAAACCGGTTGCACGGCCACGAAGTGTCCTGACGTCCGAGCCGCGAACCTTCAGTGTAGTCAGTGTAATGAGCGCGGTCCGGGACCGCCACGACAGCATGCGCGGGCGAACCGCCTGCGGCGCCCGCAGCACACGATGCCGATCGTTGCCCACCGTCCGATGGGGGACACATACTCGCTTCCGCGAATTGATCACCGACTACAGGTACGAGCCGATGCACATCCGCCCCTGCACCGCCTGCGACCGCGCCGGCGTGATTGAGCTCTGGGAGACGGTATTTCCCGACGATCCGCCGCACAACGCGCCGGCCAAGGTGCTCGACGCGAAGCTCGCCATGCACGACGGCATGCTGTTCGTCGCGACGGACGCGGACACGGTGATCGGCACCGCGATGGCGGGGTACGACGGCCACAGAGGCTGGCTCTACACGGTGGCGGTCTCGCCTGAACATCGCCGGCGCGGGATCGGCACGGCGCTCGTTCGCCATGCCGTCGCCGCGCTGCGCACGGCGGGCTGCACCAAGGTCAACCTCCAGATTCGGGCCGCCAACCTCGTGGTCCGCGGGTTCTACGAGTCCCTCGGCTTCGAGACCGAGGAGCGGCTCAGCATGGGCATGCACGTCCGCTGAGCCGCCCGCAGCCAGGACGCGCGGCCTGTCGTCCAGCACACCGGAGGCTGGTAGAAGGAGACCGTCCGCGCGTTCGGGGTGAAGCCGACCGGCAACGTCCGCGCCTACACCTTCAGCGACAAGCCGCTGGTGCGCATGCGCAACACCGCCATCGAGCCCGGCACCGACCGGCTCGAGGACATGATCACGTCCATCGACCGCGGCTACTACCTCAAGCGCTCCACCAACGGCCAGGCGGATTCCACCAGCGAGTTCATGTTCGGCGTGACGCAAGGCTACGAGATCCGAAACGGGGCCCTCGGGCGGGCGATCCACGACACCACCATCTCGGGGATCGCCTTCGAGATGCTGAAGACCATCACCTACGTGAGCGACGACCTCACCTGGTCGCGGGGCGGGATGTGCGGCAAGAAGCAGCTCATCCCGGTGGGGATGGGCGGTCCGGCGGTCAAGTGCCGGATCAGCCTCGGAGGACGATAGCCGATGGGCCTTCCCGGTGGATTCGGACATCGCCGAGCGCCCGATCATTCCGGCACCACGACGGGCGCGGCCGCCCTCGAGGACATGGACGGCATCGACTTCGCGACCGCGCTGATCGAGCGGGCGCACCACGCCGGAGCCGACGCGGCGCAGGCCGCTCACGTCGCCACGGAGCAATTCGAGCTCGATGCGGACACCGGCGGGGTCAATCTCGTTGCCACCAGGCACGGCGACTCCACCACGCTCACCGTCTTTCGCGACGACCGGCGCGGCACCGCGGAGCTGACCGGACGGGACGAGACGGCCGTCGATGCGGTAGTACGCAACGCCCTCGACGCCGCCGAAGCGGCGCGGCCGGACCCCGCCAACGCGATCGAGACCATGGCGAGCGGCAACTTCCAGGACCTGATATTGAATATCCGGGCGGTGTCGAAAGAGTCGATCGACTTGGGCGGCGGCGCGTTCCCGTACCTGGCGGCTTCGGGTGTCACGATCTCGCGGCCGTAGTCGGCTGCGGACGCACTCCGCGGGGCCTCGTGGATGTTGCATGCCTGACCTCATTCGCCGAAAGTCTCGCATCAGGCTCCCAACCACAACCCGCACAGGAGGAGAACCATGCGCCTGCCAATCCTGCTGATGTCCGCGTTCCTCTGCGCCGCGACCGCCTCGGCGCAGACCAGCATCCGCTTCTCGAACGACTGGAAATGGGAGGGGCCGGCCGCGCCGCTGCTGGTGGCGCTCGACCGCGGCTGGTACGCCGAAGCCGGCCTCGACGTCGCCATGGACACCGGAAAGGGCTCACGGGAGGCGATACCCCGGGTGGCCGACGGCAGCAACTGGCAACTGGGCTCCAGCGACATCAACTCGCTCATCAAGTTCCAGGACAAGAACCCCGACCTCGCCCCCGTCGCCGTGATGATGATCTACAACGCGCCGCCGTTCGCGATCATCGGCCGCAAGTCGCTGGGCGTGATGGCACCGAAGGACCTCGAAGGCAGGATTCTGGGCGCCCCGGCGCCTGACGGCGCCTACGCGCAGTGGAAGGCGTTCGTGAAGGCCAACGGCATCGACGCCTCCAAGGTCACGATCGAGAACGTCGGCTTCCCGGTGCGCGAGCCCATGCTCGCGGCGGGCAAGGTGGACGCCATCACCGGCTACTCGTTCTCGTCGTTCATCAACCTGAAGGCGAAGGGCGTGGGCGCGGAGGACATCTCGCTCATCCTCATGCGCGAGCACGGTCTCGACCTGTACGGCAACGTCATCATCGCCAACCGCGACTTCGCGAAGTCCAACCCGGACGCGGTGAAGGCGTTCGTGGCGGCCACGGTGCGCGGATTTCAGGAAACCGCGAAGGACCCGGAAGGCGCGGTCAAGCACGTGCTGAACCACAACGACGTGGCGCGCGAGGCGGTGGAGCTGGAGCGGCTCACGATGGCGCTCGCGCAGAACATCGTCACCGACGAGGTGCGCGCGAACGGCTTCGGCGGAGTCGACATGGATCGCCTGGAGCGGTCGATCGACCAGATCGCCGATACCTACGAGTTCACCAACCGACCGGTCGCCGCCGACGTGTTCGACATGCAGTACCTGCCGCCCAAGGCCGACCGAATGATGCCCTGACGACGACCGTCCTCGACGGCATCGGCAACGGACGGCGCCCATGGCAGCACCGTTCATCGACGTCGAGGACGTCGCGCTCCGGTACCGGCCCCACGGGGCCGTGGAGGGCACGCTTGCGGTCGAGGGGCTGAGCCTCGCGGTCGCCGAAGGCGAGTTCGTTGCCGTGGTCGGACCGTCCGGCTGCGGCAAGTCCACGCTCATGAAGCTCGTGACCGGGCTCCAGTTCCCGAGCGCAGGAACGGTGCGGGTGGCCGGCAACCCGGTCACCGGCCCGGTCAGCATCGCGGGCATGGCGTTCCAGAACCCGGTCATGCTGCCGTGGCGCACGACCGGCGCGAACGTGCTGCTGCCGATGGAGATCGTGCAGCCCCACCGGAGCAACATCCGCAGGAACCGCGCCGCCTACAACGAACGGGCCGACGCGCTGCTCGCGTCCGTCGGGCTCGAGGGCGCGGGCGAGAAGTTCCCCTGGCAGCTCTCGGGCGGCATGCAGCAGCGCGCATCGCTGTGCCGCGCGCTCATTCACGAGCCCGTGCTGCTGATGCTCGACGAGCCGTTCGCGGCGCTCGACGCCTTCACCCGCGAGGAGCTGTGGTGCGTCATCCGCGATCTCCAGGCGGAGAAGGGCTTCACCACCGTGCTGGTCACCCACGACCTGCGCGAAGCGGCGTTCCTCGCCGACCGGGTGCTCGCCATGAGCGCGCGGCCGGGTCGCATCCTGGCCGAACGCCTGGTTGATCTGCCCCGCCCGCGCGACCTGGAGGTGGTCTACACACCGGAGTTCGTCGACCTCGTGCACGAGCTTCGCGGCCATATCGAGCAGGCGAGGAAGTAGCGGCGATGCGCATCAACTGGGTGGCGGCGGCGCCGTGGCTGTGCACCATCGCGCTCTTCGTCCTGTGGGAAGCGGCGGTGTGGGTGCTCGATATCGCGCCCTACGTGCTGCCGGCGCCGAGCCTCATCGCCGCCGCGTCCTGGGAGTTCGGCGGTGCGCTGTGGAGGAACTCCGTCCAGACGCTTTGGACCACGATGGCGGGGTTCGGGATCGCGGTGGTGTTCGGGCTGGCGCTGGGGCTGTTCGTCGGCTGGGACCGCAGGATATACGCCGGGCTCTACCCGCTGATGGTGGGCTTCAACTCCATCCCCAAGGTCGCGGTCGTACCGATTCTCGTCATCTGGTTCGGCTCGGGCTGGCTCCCCGCGGTGCTGACCGCGTTCCTGATCTCGTTCTTCCCCATCGTGGTCAACGTGGCCACGGGGCTCGCCACCATCGAGCCGGAGATGGAGGACGTGCTGCGGGCGCTCGGCGCGAAGAAGCTGGACATCATGACCAAGGTCGGCATCCCGCGCTCGCTGCCCTACTTCTTCGGGTCGCTGAAGATCGCCATCACGCTCGCGTTCATCGGCTCGGTGCTGTCGGAGACCCAGGCCGCGAACGAGGGCCTCGGCCACATGATGCTGACCGCCCAGGCCAACTTCGAGGTGCCGCTTGTATTCTCGTGCCTGATGGCGCTCGCCATCGAGGGCATCGGCATGTACGCCATCATGGCGTGGCTGGAGATGCGCATGACCGGCTGGGCGCACCGGTCGGGGTTCTCGGTGCAGTGACCCGCGGGCGCGTCGATGCCCGAGGCGGGGCTCCGCAGAAGCCGGGCGCGGAAACCGCCGGGCGTGGGACGAAGGGCGAGAGCCAGTAGCCGTCCTGCCATGTCCAGGCCCGATCCGATCCTCGTCGACGACTGGCATGCCGTCGCAGCGCTCGAGATCCTCCGGGCGCGAGGTGCGTTCGCTACGCGGCTGCTCGGGGTTCGAATCGAGATCGGCGGGGCGGGATTGAACGACATTCGGGTCGTGCGGACAGACACCGGAGCCGCCCTCCCCGCACGCATCGAATACGGCTACGTCTTCACCTCGATCGGCGCGCCTGCCCGCGACGTCGTCCACTTTCCGGAGTGGCACGAGGCGGATCGGCTCTGCGTGAGCGGAAGCTCGGTCGGCGTCCACGTGTCGGGGCTGCGCGCGGTCGAGAACTTCCTCGATCTCGGACACTTTCCCTTCGTCCACACCAACTACCTCGGCGTCGAGCCGTACACCGAGGTCGAGCCCTACAAGGTCACGGTCACCGAGGAGAACGAGATTCTCGCGACCGAGTGCCGCTTCTTTCAGCCCCGCTCCTCGCCGAGCGCCGCCGGGGGCAGGATGATCGACTACGAGTACCGGGTCTGTCGCCCCTACACGGTGTGTCTCTACAAGATCAACCCGGTCGAGCCGACCCGCAAGGACTTCATCGCGCTGCTCCTGCAGCCGGTGAGCGAGGAACGGTGCGTCGCCCACCCCTGCCTCGCCTACCTCCCCCACGATCTCGACGCCGGGTCCCTGCGTTCCTTCCAGCAACTGATCTTCGGGCAGGACCGGCCGATCCTGGAGAACCAGGTTCCCAAGCGGCTGCCTCTCGACCCGAGGGCCGAAATTCCCGCCCGTGCCGACGCGACGTCGCTCGCCTATCGCCGCTGGCTCACCGCGCAGGGCGTGACCTACGGCGCCATTCCGGCACCAGCCTGAGCGGCTGGAAGAGCGAGGTCGGCGGCGGCGGCGTCCGTGGTCGAGCCCGACCTCACGAGCCGATGGTTTCCCGTGTGCCGGGGCTAGGTAGCGGTCGCGCGCCACGTCGTCCACACGGCGCTTCTCGGCCAGGAGCTTGCGATCTGGCGCTCCGACGGGACCGTGAACGCATGGGAGAACCGGTGTCCGCACCGCGGAGTCCGGCTCCGGGCGGTGCACCGAGCGGCCGGCCCACCCGGGAGAGAATCCCACCGCTCTCGTCCGGGTGCGGACCTTCCCCTGCGTCGAAGGGCACGGGTACGTATGGACGAGGCTCCAGGGGGATGGTGACGGCGATCGAGGTCCCGCCGTCGGGCCGTTCCGACCGGCGCTCACGCTCAGAAGCACCCACGTGCGGGCATCTGCCGCGACGGTGGCCGTATTCCGACCGCCTCCATCGACGAGTGGAATACGGGAGGCTCGTCGGAGGAAGTGCACCGGCTACTCGACGCGATACGCGAGCGGCGCAATGAAGCCGTGCATGAAGGCACTCTCGGGCGCAGGCTCGCGAGGGACTGCGTTCGCGTTAGCATCATGGTCGAGGATGCTCTGCGCAGGGAGGCAGAAATGAGGTCAGTCAGCGACTCCATGGTGGAGACAGCCGTCTATGCGCGACTGTGGCAGACGCTTCGGACGATTCGACGGACGATGATGGAGAACGACTTCACCCACCTGCCGCTCGAGAACGACGGTCAGTGGTACACGGTCGATGCCGAGGCGTTCTGCGTCTACCGTGACCAGCACACTGTGACGGCGACAACGAGGTTTTGGGCCAGACGTTGCGATTTGCAATGGAGAGAGCGGACAAGCCTCTCGACGTGCGGGAGGCGGTGCTTGTGAATCACTGTGAAGACATCCACGAGGCAACCGATCGGCTCAAGGGACAAGGAATGCCCCTGGTACGAGGGGAATGCGACAAAGAAATCGTCGGGGTGCTGACTGCCTTCGATCTGCTGGTGCAGGTTGGAAGTCCGAGCGAGAAAGTTGAATCCAGGGTATCGCAGCGAGCGATGATCGCGGGCAGTGTCGTGTTCGCGATGGAGCCTGCTTGACCGTAATGTTGCGACCTCGCATGAGTCGTAGAATCCCATTCGGGCGCGAGCGGCCGCACTGACAGGGCCTGAATCCGGGGGAAATCGATGATCGAGCACTTGAAGCTTGGCAACGTGGGGCCAGCGCCCGACATGGAGCTCGATTTCGCACGGCGAATGAACCTCTTCACGGGCGACAACGGGCTCGGCAAGAGCTTTGTTCTGGACATGGTGTGGTGGGCGTTGACCCGGAAGTGGCCGGTAGAGGTCAATTCAGGCATGACATCCGGCTATCCTGCCCGGCCTCATGACCCGAAAACGGCAGCGACCATCGCCTTCAGCGTCCGCGGTCGCTCCGGCTCTGTCGCATGGGCGGCGTCCTTCTCCCAGCGACAGCAGATCTGGCAGGGCACACCGGGGCGTCCAGCGAATCCGGGCATTGTCGTGTATGCGCACGCAGATGGTTCGATTTCGGTGTGGGATCCAGCTCGAAACTACTGGAGCCAGCCGGGCGATCCCATCCTCAAGGAGCGCCGACCCGCATATGTATTCACCGAGGCGGAGGTGTGGGATGGACTCCGGGATACGGTGGACGGGCGCTCGGTCCCGGTCTGCAACGGGTTGCTGTACGACTGGTCCAGGTGGATCCAGGCCGACGATGACAACGCCAGGGGCATGGCCTCGGCCTTGCGAGCGTTGTCGCCGGGGAAGGCGCCCGGCGAAGCGATCGTGCCCGGATCACCCATGCGCCTGTCCGTCGAAGATGCACGTGACATCCCGTCGATTGTGACGGACTACACCGGTCAGGTACCGATCATTCACGCCTCGTCCGGCATACGTCGGATCGTGGCACTCGCATATGTGTTGACCTGGACCTGGAGCGAGCATCGGATCGCGTCCAAGCTGCGTGGTGACGAGCCCTCCCCAAACGTGGTCATGCTGTTCGATGAGGTCGAAAGCCATCTACATCCACGGTGGCAGCGGACGATACTCAAGGCGCTGCGGGACGTCGGGTCTGTGCTTGACGGAGGTGTCGACGTGCAGCTCGTCGTCTCCACACACTCGCCCCTGGTGCTCGCATCTACGGAACCGTGGTTCGATCCAGAGCAGGATGCCTGGTTTGACCTGGACGTGGAAGGGAACCCTCCCCGAGCGCATCTCCATAGACGCACCTATACGCCGCATGGCACGACAGGCTCATGGCTGACGAGCGAAGCCTTCGACCTCGCCACCGACCGCAGTCTGGAGGCGGAGCAGGCGATTCTGCATGCGAGGGCGATTCTTCAGCAGCAGGCGCCGCCGCTTCAGCAAGTGATGGCGGTCCACGATGAATTGCGCGCTATGCTGCCCGATGTCGATCGCTTCTGGGTGCGGTGGAACGCATTCGTGGAGAGCCGGGGCGGCTCACCATGATGCGTGTCACCCCGGCACCGGAGCCCGACACATTCGACGAGAGGGTGAGACAACCGGGGCTGCGCGCCCTGGACAGGCTGGCGCTCGAGCTTGGGGTACCGAAATCCGAAATTCCATCCAGCAAATTCCCGGACCATTGGCGCAAGTCCCTCGACGATCTCCTGGCGGCATACAATCGGATCTGCTCCTACCTCTGCCTCTACATCCCCCGAGGCACGGGAGCACGAAGTGTCGACCACATGGTCCCGAAGTCCACGGCATGGAATTGCGCCTACGAGTGGGACAACTACCGGCTCGCGTGCTCGCTGATGAATTCGCGGAAGGGCGATGCGGCCTATGTTCTGGATCCGTTCGACGTCCAGGATGGGTGGTTCGTGCTGGAGCTGGTAGCTTTTCAGGTGACGCCTGCCAGTGGTCTGGCCGATCCGATGGCCACGGCTGTCGAGGACACCATCAGGCGCCTGCGCCTCAATGACGAGGAATGTTGCGGTGCACGCGAGGAGTACGCGGAGGATTACTGGAGTGAGCAGATCACGTTCGATTACGTGCTGAGACGTGCGCCCTTCGTCGCGAACGAGCTACGCCGCCAGAACAGGCTGCGAGAGGCCGACGCCTGATCTTGATGAGCGAGATGTTCTTCTCGCCCACGCCCTTCGCCTTCAGGTTGACGAACGACGAGAACGAGTAGCCGGTGATGGCGTCCGCCTTGCCCGCCGCGGGCATGGGCTCGCGCACCGGGAAGCCGATGTTCTCAATCGAGACCCTGGAGTCGTCAATGTCGTTCGCCTTCCCGGACGCCGTCGAGCGTCATGTCGACGCGCTGCGGGCGGCCCGTCACGATGCCGATGGCGGTGCCCACCGCCAATGCGATGCATGGAGTGTGATAGCTTTCTGGCCGGTCGATCACCGCAACGCACAAGGAGAACCCCACCATGGAAACCCGAGCCGCCATCGCCCACGAGGCGGGCAAGCCGCTGACCATCGAGACCGTCACCCTCGCGGGGCCGAAGGCCGGCGAGGTGCTGGTGGAGATCAAGGCCACCGGCATCTGCCACACCGACGAGTTCACCCTCTCCGGCGCCGACCCCGAGGGGCTCTTTCCCGCCATCCTCGGACACGAGGGCGCAGGCGTGGTGGTCGAGGTCGGCGCGGGCGTCACCAGCGTGAAGCCCGGCGACCACGTCATTCCGCTCTACACCCCCGAGTGCCGCCAGTGCGACTACTGCCTCAGCGGCAAGACCAACCTCTGCCAGGCCATCCGCGAGACCCAGGGACGCGGGGTGATGCCCGACGGGACCAGCCGCTTCAGCATGGGCAACGACTCGATCTTCCACTACATGGGCACGTCGACGTTCGCCAACCACACGGTGCTGCCGGAGATCGCGCTGGCCAAGGTGCGCGAGGACGCGCCCTTCGACAAGATCTGCTACATCGGGTGCGGCGTCACCACGGGCATCGGCGCTGTCATCAACACCGCCAGGGTCGAGCCGGGCGCGAACTGCGTGGTCTTCGGCCTCGGCGGGATCGGACTCAACGTCATCCAGGGGCTGCGCCTGGTGGGGGCCGACATCATCGTGGGCGTCGACCTCAACCCCGCCAAGCGCGAGCTCGCGCAAGCGTTCGGGATGACGCACTTCGTCAACCCGAGCGAGGTCGAGGGCGACCTCGTGCCCTACCTCGTGGACGTCACCAGGGGCGGCGCGGACTACTCGTTCGAGTGCATCGGCAACGTCGACGTCATGCGCACCGCGCTCGAGTGCTGCCACAAGGGCTGGGGCGAGAGCATCATCATCGGCGTTGCGGGCGCCGGGCAGGAGATCGCCACCCGCCCGTTCCAGCTCGTCACCGGACGGGTATGGCGCGGCACCGCCTTCGGCGGCGCGAAGGGACGCACCGAGGTGCCGAGGATCGTCGACTGGTACATGGACGGAAAGATCAACATCGACGACCTCATTACCCACACCATGCCGCTGGAGGACATCAACCGGGCGTTCGACCTGATGCACGCCGGCGAGTCGATCCGCAGCGTGGTGCGGTTCTGACCCGATGGAGACCGTCTCCGAGCAGCGCTGCCACGACGGCGTCCAGGGCTTCTACCGGCACGATTCGGTCGAGACCGGCACGCCGATGCGGTTCGCCGTGTACCTGCCGCCGGCCGCGCGGGGGGGACCGGTGCCGGTGCTCTACTTCCTGGCCGGCCTTACCTGCACGGAGGAGACTGCGACCATCAAGGCGGGCGCTCAGGCCCACGCGGGCCGCCTCGGGCTCGCGCTGGTGTTTCCCGACACGAGCCCCCGGGGCGCGTCCATTCCGAGAGAGGACGACGACTGGGACTTCGGGACCGGCGCGGGCTTCTACCTGAACGCCACGCAGGCGCCCTGGTCCGCGCACTACCGGATGCACGCCTGGGTCACCGGTGAGCTCCGCGCCCTGGTCGCGTCGCGGTTCCCGGTCAGGGACGACGCGACCGGAGTGTTCGGCCACTCCATGGGCGGCCACGGCGCCCTGACCGTCGCGCTGAAGGATCCGGACGCCTGGCGGACGGTGTCCGCCTTCGCCCCGATCTGCGCCCCGTCGCAGTGTCCGTGGGGGGAGAAGGCGTTCGGCAGCTACCTGGGCGACGACCGGGCGGCGTGGGAGGAGCACGACGCGACCGCCCTCGTCCGGTCAGGCGCGAGGTGTTCACCGATCCTCGTCGACCAGGGCAAGGACGACCAGTTCCTGGAGACCCAGCTTCATCCCCACCTGCTCGAGGCGGCGTGCCGCGGGGCCGATCAGCCGTTCGAGCTCCGCCGCCACCCGGGCTACGACCACAGCTATTACTTCATCCAGACGTTCATCGCCGACCACCTGGAACACCACGCGCGTGGCCTGGCGGACTGACTGATCGGGGCCACGACGCCTCCCTTCAGGCGTCGGTTCGGACTCCCTCGTCCGTCAACGCCGCCACCCGGGTGAGAATTTCGTCGCCCGTGTCGCAACGCACCAGCCATTCGCCAATTTCGGCCGGGCGATCGGGATCTGCGATCCCGGCCAGCGTCTCCGACAGGCTACCGGCGGAACCCGTACTCCAGGGTGAAGTACTGCGGGTTGAGGGCGGCCAGCGGCTCGCGGAGCTTGTCGAGCTCCGATTCCGGACCGTGCACCTCCAGTCGCGTGATATCGGAAATCCTGAACGCCTCCTCGAGCAGCGCACCGACGTTCTCCAGATGCGCGAGCAGACCGGCCGCGTTCACGTATCCCTCGCGGCAGTGCGCGACGTGGTCGTCGAAGCAGAACCCGTAGTACAGGCAGTCCGGCTCTTCCTCGGTCTTCGCCACGAAGCGCTCGCACAGCGCCTTGAATTCCTCGAGATGACCGGACTGCACCTGGAAGTAGGGGACAATGGTGCAGCAGGTGTCGTTGGTGGCCATGGCTTCGCTCCTCCGGCTTCCGATCGGTTGCGTTCGACAAGGACGGTGCCGCGATTGTGGCACAGCGAGTGGCTCCGGAATCCTGCACCCACCCGTCGGTCGCCGTCCGCTCTCCGCCACGGCATTCGAGAGCGATCAGCGCATTCGCGCCACATGCAGGTGTTTCTCCAGAAAGCGCGCGCCGTCGCGGCATCCGAGCTCGAAGGTCGCGATCACCTTGTCCGGTGAGGAGAAATCCCACGGCGACACGGGCACCGGCGCGGATGGACACGCAAAGATCTCGCGACCGCCGCTCGGCAGCTCGTGCTGGTGGCGCGAGAGCAGCACCAGCGGGCGTCTGCACTCGGCCACCGCGGACAAGGGGACGTTCTCGACCAGCCCGCCATCGATCGCCGGATTGCCGTCGCGGCGGGTGACGGGAAAGATGGGCGGAGCCGTGGACGACTGGAAGATCGCGTGCACCAGCTCTTCCGGCGTCCTGCATTCGCGGGCCCTGACCACACACGCTCGAAACCCCAGAACCTTCACCCAGCTCCGACACAGCCGTCGCGTCACTCGCCTTTCCAATTCGTCGACGGCTGCCGCCACCGCCGAGCCGAACAACGCTCCCAGCCATCGCGGCGGATGCGAGATGACGATTCTGAAATCCAGCCCGGCGCTCAGTCGCTCGAGCCCGCGCAGCGACACCGAATGCAGGAACGACTCGCGTGAAATCCGTGGGTGGGGAAACATCGGCCGGCGTCGCAGCAGGTTGCCAGGATGCACGTTACCCTTGTTGCTCTCAACCAGCTCCAAGAACCTGGGGTAGAAGCGCGACCACCCGCCCGCGAACAGAACCGCGGCCACCGCCGCGCCGCCGCTCACGGCGCTGACCACCGCCGGGCGAGGCAGGGCAGCCTTCACCGCTTGCCAGAATCCCGCCTGCCAAAAGCAGCGCGCTCCCCCGCCGGAGAACACTACCGCGTCGATGTCCCGGAAATCGGGATTTGCGTAGATTGCCGACAATCGGGGTCCCCGCACGGCGTCCCTCCCGTCAGCCATCCGCGCGTCCGGGCAGCAGACGTCGGCCGCGGGGGTCCACTAGGGTGAAGAAAAACTTCTACTTAGTATATCCAAAAACTATTTCACAATACCCATCGTGGATCGCCTCCAGTCCCGGAAACCGGCGGTGAGGCCGTGCGATCCGCGTGATGCACACCGCCCTCTGCGGACGTGGCGCGCCCAGGCGTGGCATCGAAATGGTGGGAGAGCGCGGTACCCGTGCCGGCCGGCGTGCCGTCCACGGTGCGGATTCATCGAATCGCGACTGGCCGTCAACCCCCACCGCCACGCACCGCACGGAACCGCGCCAGCGCGACCACACGCTCCCGCGCATGGTCCACGATCGGCGCCGGATAGGCGTTCGATCGGGGCCGCGCCGTCCACGGCCGGTGGACGGCCTTCCCCGGCAGCCCTTCGAGCTCGGGTACCCAGCGCCGGACGTACTCCCCGTCGGGGTCGAAGCGTTCGCCCTGCGACGTCGGGTTGAAGATGCGGAAGTACGGCTGCGCGTCGGTGCCGGTGGAGGCCGCCCACTGCCAGCCGCCGTTGTTGCTGGCGGGATCGCCGTCGACGAGCCGCCGCATGAACCAGCGCTCGCCCTCGCGCCAGTCGACGTGCAGATCCTTGACGAGGAAGCTCGCGACGATCATGCGCACGCGGTTGTGCATCCAGCCCGTGGCAGCCAGCTCCCGCATCCCCGCGTCGACGATCGGATATCCGGTCATTCCCGCCTGCCATGCCTGCAGCCGGTCCGCGTCGTCGTTCCATTCGAGCGCGTCGTACGCCTCGCGGAACGGGCCCTCCAGAACCCGGGGATGCGCATCGAGGATGGCGTGGTAGAACTCGCGCCACACCAGCTCGTCGATCCACGCCCCGACGCCCTCCTCCGCCTCCGGCTCGGCCGCGGCCAGCGCGAGCCCCGCGCGCACGCACTCGCGCACCGAGATGGCGCCGAAGCGCAGGTACGGCGAGAGCCTGGAGGTGCCCGCGAGGGCGGGGAAGTTCCGGTCGGTGCGGTAGCGGCGCGCCGCTTCGCCGAGGAACGCGTCCAGCCGCTCGCGGGCCGGCGCCGCCCCGCCGCGCGCGATGTCGGTCGCATCCGCCCGCACGTCGCGCCCACGAAGGTCCGGGAGCGCGTCGGTCGGCGCATCGGGGATGCACGGCGGGATCGCGGGGGGGGGGCGGGGGGGGGGGGCGGGGTGGGAGCGGGCCCCGCCGGGGCCCGCCGCCACCAGCCCCGCCGGTAGTGCGTGTAGACGGAGTAGGCGCCCCCCTGCGTGCTGCGGATCTCGCCGCTCTCGAAGACGACGCGGTCCTTGAAGGCGCGGACATCGACCCCGTCACGCGCGAGCGCATCGCGGACCCTTCGGTCGCGCTCCTTCGCATGGGGTCCGTAGTCACGGTTCCAGGTCACCAGCGATGCCTGGCACGCGCGGGCCAGCCCCGGGAGGCAGCGGTGCGGCGCGCCCTGCAGGACGACGAGCCTGGACCCCGCCGCCTCCAGCGCCGAGGCGAGATCGTCGAGGCACGCGTGCAGGAACCGCAGACGCGGATGGGCGTCGCGGTGCCGCGCGAGCAGGGCGTCGTCGAGTACGAACACGGGCGCCAGCGCGTCGGCCCGCCGGCAGGCGTCGGCAAGCGCCGTGTTGTCCGCGATCCTCAGATCGCTTCTGAACCAGTGGATGACCCGCATGACGCCGACGCTCCCCGGTCAGGACACACGATCATGCAGTGCGCGGACCGCCGGGCGTTCGCCCGGGGTCGAGCCGGACGTCCCCGGCGATCCGGGGACCGCTTCCATGTCGGTACCTGGCGCTCATGGCGCCATGCTCGAACGCGGCGGCCCGGCGCGAAGCCGACTCGCCCGACAGCCGGCCGACGTTCGACCTCGCGGCGATTCGTGGATGCTGCGCTGCATGGTGGCCGGTGGATGATCGACGGGTGGTTGGTGAACCGCTTCAGCCGCTCCCCGGCTCCGGGCGCGGCCGGCGTACGTGGCCGAGAATGGCGGCGGCCACCGAGGCCGCGTCGGCGTTCGAGGGCGCAACCGCGACTCCGGCGCCGGGATCGAGGCACAGCTCGAGGCGGCCGGCTGCCCCACCGAGCGGCTGTACTACACCTACGATCCGCCGCCCCGCACCCGTGGCGGCGGCCGGCGGAGCA
>MKWU01001456.1_pt1 | contig 40501 bp, 42 predicted proteins | sample 809101 | NCBI WGS metagenome assembly MKWU01 (sample SAMN05860141, study PRJNA318959) | sponge metagenome | host: Aplysina aerophoba | place: Slovenia: Piran, Adriatic Sea, Gulf of Piran | collected 2013-05-07
AACCACACAACCGTGGCTCCAGGCGCCTTCCCCAATTGACCTCCAAACGGTAGGACTGACAAATTCCCTTTCCATTTAACCTGACGGAATCGCTGGACAACGACAGTGATTATTCTCATTTTTCGTCGACCGTGAAACGAGGACCTTGGGACGGGTGTGTTGAGCCTTATTCGCACCTACATGTTCACGGGATGCGACACAGCAACCGTTCGAGTGTGTACATTGTTACTGGTACATGTGCAAAAAACGGCCGAAGCACAGAACCCGGCACCTCCGTCAGCCAGGGTAACTGAGCCCGGTGCGAAATAACCATAACCGCCAATAGGCGGACAATAGCGGACAAGCTAAGGATGAATCCCGGGAGCGGCGAACGGGAAGCAGGGCGTGGAAAAGGCCATCGTCGCGCAGAACCGGCTCCAGAACCATTTGATGGAGACCGCCCAAAAGAAAGATGTGGGCAAATCCCGACGGCGCGGGACCACCGGGGAATGTAGAATAGCATCGCACGGCGATTGCGAACCGATGTAGTGCCCGCATGGCCGGCAGCGCGATGTTTGGGATTGCAGGATAGCAGGCCAAAAGAAACGCAACGCCGCGTGCCGGAGGTGATATTCACCGTCGGCATTCCGGATGCCAGGGTCATGGTCATCATCAGTTACACCGATTGAATTGAAAGGACGTAACCGTAATGTCGAATCCGGCAGCCCTGCGGATGTCGGGGCATCAACACTCGGGGGATAGACCACCTCGGCAGAAACTGGCGCGCTACTTTCCGATGGTCGGCCTGAGTCATGTCAGAAGGTCAATTGCAGTCGTTGGGAACACACTCTTGCGTCCAACTGTAGCAACAATTGCTGTGGCGTTGCCGATAATCCTGGCGAGCTTGTCGTGTCTCGGAACGCCGGCTGGGGGCGCGGGCCACGCTGGCGTGTTTCCTGACCGAATCCTCTTTGGTCAATCGGCAGTATTGAGCGGCCCTTCGCAGGAGCTGGGCAAGGGGATGCGCCTGGGAATTGAAACAGCATTCAACGAGGTCAACCTGGCGGGTGGAGTTCACGGCCGGGAGTTGGAACTTGAGACCCTGGACGACTCTTACGAACCAGATTACGCGGCGCAGGCCACCGAATGGCTAATTGAGGAAGAACGCGTATTCGCGCTGATCGGAGCGGTTGGAACGCCGACATCGCGTGTTGCCGCTCCCCTCGCTCAGGAGGCCGGCGTGCCCTTTCTGGGTCCGTTCACCGGCGCGGATTTCCTGAGGGACCCGGCGTTGGACAGCGTGATCAATGTGCGTGCATCGTACCATCAGGAAACGGAAGCAATGGTGCTTCGTTTGACTGAGCACCTGGGCATATCGCGAGTGGCAGTGCTTTACCAGGACGACTCCTTTGGCCAGACCGGGTTGGAAGGCGTTCGGCGGGCATTGGAACAGCGCGGGCTGGAAGCCATCGGATCGTGGCGTTACCAACGAAACGCCGACGTGGCCGAAGAAGTGGCAACGGCAATTGTTGGGTCAAATCCCGAGGCGGTCATCATCATAGGCACCCACAGGCCCGTTGCCGGAACTGTGAAGGCCGTTCGCCGGGAACTTGACCCGGTGTTCATGACGGTTTCCTTCGGTGGCGGAACTGCGTTGGAAGACGCGCTGGGAAAGGACGGCGAAGGCGTCTATGTCACGCAGGTGGTGCCCTTCCCGCAGGACGCGAGCATCCCGCTGGTCGCCAGGTATCACGCTGCCCTCGCGGAGTACAGCCCCCAGGCACAACCCGGGTTCGTTTCCCTGGAGGGATACCTGGCGGGACGCGTTGCGGCCTTTGGCCTTGATGTCTGTGGACCCGAAATCAACCGTGAATGCTTTATGGATGCTCTCCGCACATCGGAGGTGATAAGCGTCGACGGTTTCCTGCTGACATTCGGCCCGGCCGACAACCAGGGATCGGACTCCGTGTTCCTCACCGTGATCGGGTCGGACGGAAAGTACCGTCGCTCCGACAAGCTGGAGCTACCGTATTGATGCGCAGGAGCGCTACCCGAAGTACGGAACCGGCGAGCCTTCGGTGCGGGGGATGGATCACCAAATGTTGATGCAGGCAAAGAGGCATTTCCAGCCAAGCGGAATTGCTTCATTCAGTTATGGATGGACAACCCTGCGCGGAGACATCGCCGGTGGGCTGGTGGCGAGCGCCCTGATTGTGCCGGCGGCCCGGGCTTCGGGGAGCTGACGGGATTGCGGCCGGTTGCGGGGTTGTACGGCGCTTTGGCCATTGGAATTTTCGGCGCGTTGGCAGGCAACACGCGGGGCATCATTTCGAGCGTCAACTCCAATGTTTCTATCATCATGGCGTTGGTGGTTTCCGAACAAACCCCAACCGGTGCCGAACCTGTCCTGTACTCGATAAGGGATAGTTCAGACAACTGCTCCGGCTCAGCGCCAAGCCAAAGCGGTCCGCCACAAATTGCCGCACCGACTTACAACTCCAATTGGACAGGTCAATGGCGGCTTGCGATGGAGACCCTTGCACTGACGCCTTCAACTCGGCTCGTTGCTCCGCGTCCAGCGCAGGGGGGAACCACCCGTCTGCTCAGAAACCAGTCCTTTGGGACCACCCTCAGCGAGGCTTGGGCCCATTGGCCTATGGTGTGGGCATCGCGCTCCAAGGCCCGGCCCACCGCCGCCGCCGTCCACCCGTCCGCCAGCAGCCAAATCGCGCGCCATCGCTCCCGTTCCCGAGGTGTCGGCGCTCGGTACATCCGTCGCCGTACCTCAGCCTCGTCCATGCGCCACTTCTCCAGGAACGCTCCCATCTCCGGCATGCCACACAACCCCCTCAGCTTGCCCTGCCAACTACCTCAATCGCCTCCAATTCTACCCGCCCTTGGTGCGGGTTTCACCTTGGTTTCGGTTTAGGGACGGTTCACACCAAAGCTGTGCATTGATAAAGGGGACTTCTGAACAACTATCCAATGGCGGACTTTGCTGGTAGTCAGGCTCCCGGGGAGGTTCGCGACCCACGGTTTGGCCCTGATCGTATCGGCCGGTCAATCTTTTGATTGCTCCACCGGGCAACACTATCGTCGGAAAGCCGCGAGCCAACGGAGTCGTTGAGAGGTTCTACACATTTGCGGAAGGCATACCGATTGGATACTTTGGCGGTGAGCGTTGACCCACCTTCCATCAACCCAGTCGGATAGTTAATGCAGCGTGAGAACCTGCACAAAAACCGCTGATAGCGCGAAACAATTAATGCGGGATTAACCGCGACTGCTTTTGATAAACTACTGACGCATTGATGTTCACACGTCAATGCTAATCTGACCGGTTGACAGCGTGCCGTGCGAAATCGTTCCTGAAACATTGGGTTCCAATGCGGTTGTCGCGCCACGGAGATCCTGAGCATGAACAGGAAGGCGAGAGTCGTAATCGTCGTAGGCGGACCTCGGGTTTTGCTGTCGCTTATACCCTGCTGAAACGCCAGGACGGGATTGAAGTCGCCGTGTACGCCGGTGGTTCACCGAAACAGCGGCTCATGACCGCCCGCACCCGTTTCTCTTTCCCCATGCTTTCCCTCAAGGCATTCCTTCAATTGCGACGATTCGCGAAAATCGCCAAGTCCCACCTCTCGTTTGAGGCGGAAACCCGCGACATCCCGGAGCCAGCGATAAAGCACCATGAACATACCGTCTGACTACATCGAAGGTTATGCAAAAGCTCGCGCCGTCGCGCCCGATCTGGTAGACAACTACATCGCGCATACCATGATCGCCGACCCGCAGGCCGACGCGGTCATGGAGGAAATGCGCGAGATCGATCGGCGAGAAGCGGCTCGATTCGTTAACATCGCGATGGACGACATCGAGGATCCAAGACTACGCGATGCGCCCACGTCCCTGGTCGAGTTCTTCAAAGACATGGAACCCCCACCGGACTGGGTGGACTTCGACGATTTCATGCCGGGGGTTCGCGCTTTCCACAGGAATTCCAAGTTGGTGCTCGCGGCGTTTGTATTGAGCTCCATTGAGGGGTTCACCACGAATATCAGCCGGTCGTTCAATCTCACCGGGCGCGTGCGAGACAAAGGCGTGAGGCGCCTGGGGCAGAACAACCGCTTCATTACTGAAATTTTCCTGCCTGGCGGTTTGGAGAGATACGGCGACGGTTGGAAACTGGCCGTTCGTCTTAGAATAATCCACTCCCACATCCGATTGCTGTTGTCCCAATCCGACGAGTGGGACACCGAAGCGTGGGGCGTGCCGTTGCACCAGGCCCACATGGGCTACGCGCTCACGACTTTTTCGGTGCGGATGTTGCAGCACATGAAGAGCCTGGGCGCGGTGTACAACGCAGAAGAACGAAGAAGTTTCGTGGCTGCCTGGCGCTACGCCGGTTGGCTGATGGGAACTCCCGAGACGATCCTCTTCAAAGATGAAGACGAAGCCCAGCGGCTGTTCGACGTGGCCATGCTCTGCGAACCGTTTGGCAGCGAGGATGCCATCATTTTGACCAACGGCGCGATCAATTCCGCCCCAATGGTTGCCGGGATCACCGACCCGGAGCAGCGCAAGCACCTTGCCAACTACATCTACTCCGTCGCTCGCGCCTTACTCGGAGACGAAATGTCCGACGGCATGCGGTTTCCTCCGAGTTCCACTTTCGGGGTATTGCCGCTGTTCAGGGCACGAGAGCGCTACTACCGCGTCAGAAGTAGGCTGCTTCCCAGATACGGCAAGGTCCACGCTTTCACCAACTTCGCTACGCTTCTCGAGAACACCACTTTCGACGACGTGGGCATAGACTACAGATGGCCGGACCGCCTCTACTCCGAGATGTCCAGTCAATGGTGACCGCGGACCCCCGCTCTGAGACAAAAACAGCATTGCAACCCCGGATCCACTTACAGGATCCAGGCTCCGGGACCTATTCCAAGACGCCTTCCTGGGTTTCCTGAGCCTTCCGGCGATTCGGAAGCAAGCCGACGATTCGCGACCCCAAGTTGGGAACCGACTCGTGCAGCAGCATGTAGGTCACCGGGACCGCCACCAACGTCAGGAACGTTGAGCTGACCAGTCCGCCGATGACTACTGTAGCCAGTTCTGCGCTCACGAAACCGCTCGTGTCTCCCAACGCCAACGGTAGCAACGCAAGGATCGTGGTGAATGCGGTCATCAGGATGGGCCGCAGTCTGGTGCGTCCAGCCAGCATTACGGCATCCAACGCTCCGTAACCCTGTTCTCTCAGTTGCGCAACGAACGTAATCAGCACGATTGCGTTCGTAACAACTATGCCGATCAGGAACAGGAATCCCATCAAGGAGGGCAGGCTCATGGGGAGTCCCGTAACCGCCAACGCCACCAGTGCGCCGACGACAGCCAGGGGCATGCTGAGCACCACGATGAATGGATCCCTCAAGGAGCCCATGGTTGCCACCATCACCAGGTACACCAGTGACACTCCGATGATCATTGCCAGATATACGTTGGCGAATTCTTCCTCGAAATCGCTGGCAAAGCCTCCCTGCTCAACCCTCACGCCCGCCGGAATTTCCGACTCTGAGATTACCCGATTAACCTCCGCGCTCACGGCCTGCGTATCACGGCCCTCGAATATGCCAGTGATTGTTACCGAGCGGTCGCCATCGTAACGGGAAATGATCGACGGCCCGAGCGTGGCTTTAACGTCGCTGACGGCTCCCAGCGGTACCCTGCCGAAAGCGCCGGCCACCGCCAGATTCTGGAGTTCATCAGCCTCATCCAGTCGGTCGTCATTTCCACGCACGACGAGGTCATACCGCTCTCCCAACAGATTGACCTCGCCGATTTCTATGCCCAGGGTCCAGGCGCGTACTTGAGCAGCCACTGATTGAGCGCTCAAGCCGTGTTGCCCCGCTTTTGCCACGTCAACCTCGAAGGTGATCTCTTCCTGGGCGTCGGTGAGGTTGGTTTTGAGATTGACCACGCCGTCCAACGGTCGTATCCCTTCAACCAGGGACGCTGCGGTTGCTTTGACGTCGGCAAAATTGGAACCGGTCACTGCTACTTCGAGGTTTGCCTGGGGAGCTCCGCCTGCATCAACGAACAGCAGCATTTCTACGTTTTCTTTTTGGGGTAAAGATGCGCGCAAGTCCGGTACAAAGTCCGGTGGCAAATCATCGGACACCGTGATGAAAAAGCCAGCGACGTCAAAACCCGCTTCGCCGCTGATGGTGCCGACGACTTCGGTTTGCCCGGTTACGTCGCCCAACGTAACTTGATATGACCTCACGTACCCGGCTTCAGCGTGCCCTTCAAGTATCTGCTCCACGGCTCTGACTTCCTGGAACATCGACCTGGCATCTGTCCCCTCGGGCATGGAAATTTCAATGCGCAATGACTGAATGTCCCCGGCGGAAAAGAGCGTAACTGGCAAAATCGCCAGGATGGGTAGACTCGCCGCGACTGCCCCGATACAACCCAAAGCTGTCAGGATACGGTGGCGCAACACCCAGCCCAGAAGCGGCGTGTAAATGCGTTGCAGCCATTTGTCTGCTCCGGAGGCCTCCCGCTCAGCAGCAAGGTCTCCTGGACGTAGCAGAACCGCGGCCAGCGCCGGTATCGCCGTCAGCGCGACCAATGTAGACGCCAACAGAGAAACGCAAACCGTTTGCGCAAACGGCAGGAAGAGTTCGCCGACCACGCCGGGGATAAACGCCAGCGGGAGGAATACTGCAACCGTCGTCAAAGTGGAGGCCAGGATGGCGGGACCGACTTCCTGGGCGCCACGGACCGCTGCAATATCGCGCGACTCCCCCGCCTGTACATGGCGATAGGTGTTCTCCAGCACGACGATGCTGTCGTCCACGATGCGCCCGACTGCAATGGCCAGCCCGGCCAAACTCATGAAGTTCAGCGTCCAGTCGAAAGCCGACATTACGACTACGGTTATCATCACGCTGAGCGGTATCGAAACGGCGATGATCATCGTCGGTCGGAAGGTGTTCAGTGCCCCCCTCCACACGGACGGCCGAAACTGCAGCAGGAATATGAAAATCGCGGCAACGGCGATGGCGAATCCCTGTCCGCCCTGCTCCATAACCTGCAGCAGTTGTTTTTCCAGTTCCGGGCCATCGTTGTACAGGACTTCTACCTGTACGTCATCGGGCAGGGAAAGCTCAGAGATGACCGCCAGGAGTTCTTCCGCCAATGCCGCAGTATTAACGTCGCGCTCACGCGTAATTCGCAGCAAAACACTGGGCTGACCGTTGGTTCTAGAGACGCTCTGAGCCTCCGGGGTGTCTATGACCACTTCAGCCACGTGGGACAGCAAGATGGGCGAAACACTACTTGACGTGCGGCGCCCGATTTCCGTCGCGGGCGCACCCACGTACCCCACCGGCACGTTGCGGATGGAATCCAAGTCGCTATAGCCGCTATAGGTACGGATTACCGCGGAATTCCCATTGTGGTTAACGTTTGCGGCCCTGAGATCAACCTCGTTTGCCTGGATGGAGCCAATCACATCATTTATGCCAAGATTGTGCTCATCCAGGCGATTGGGGTCCACTATGATGGAAACTCGCTCGTGGATCCCACCCTGGACCTCAACGTCATCCACCCCGTCAACCGCGTCCAACCGCGGCAGTATGGCATCATCGATGATCCGTTGTAACGAAGGTATGTCACGGCCGCCGCTGACGCTCAACCACATGACCGGAAAAATGTCCGTCGTGGCGCGAACCACGACGGGATCCAGTGCATCATCAGGTAGATCAAGGGAGCTGACGTTGGACTGTATGTCGGCCTCCACTTTTTCCGTATCAACGTCGGTTGCAAAATTCGCTATTACGGCCGACATATCAGACGTGGATACTGACGTCAGCTTTTCTAGGCCAGACATTCCGAGGATAACGTTTTCGATCTGCTCGGTGACCTCCGAGTCTACCGTGCCGGGATCCCCCTGTTGGTAAGGAGTCACCACATACACAATCGCAAAGTTGACGTCAGGGAACAACTCTTGCTGCAGGCTGTTATAGGAATACAGCCCCACCGCCAGCAATAATCCCATCACCATGATGGTGACTGCTTTGCGCCGCAGGGCGAGCGCGGTCAAAAAAGTCAAGGTTCCCCCAGTGTTAACTCTTATTCACTTTCATTGAACTGTGATCGCGAGCGGAACATGGCAAATCAGTTAGCGGAGGAGGCATCGCTCAGTGAGCGGGACAACCGATTCCCTCGGCTGACTCACATTCAGCAGTAACATTCCTCGCTTGGACGAACCAGGTACGCACCAGTTTCTCAATCGTAACGGCAACGACTTATCGGTTCCGAAAAGAGAGTATCTACCGTTTTCATCGGTCGATCCATGATACCGGTTTCAACGCTTACATCGCGAATATGTGAATCAACGGATTGCGTCCTGTTAACGCGTTAACTCACCAGCCGGAAGATCCAGGCTGCTGGATGACATGACTGGGAGCCGTCCGTACTGTCCAGGTTTGTATTGAAATCCTGAGGAACTATGTGATGTGTTCAGCGCCGCTATGATCTCCGGTGGCACGCTCCCTGACGGCGACCTGAGTTTGCGCTTTGGCACCTACACCCCACGACGGTTAGGACCGAATCGGATAGCTGCCTGAGGCGGCAGACCCAACCGAAGTGCGGCGCTACGACAAATGCCCCGCCCGCTGGCTGCGCCACCAGCGACCGACGGCCTCGGCGCGCCTACACGGCATCGCAGAATGAGCGCCTTTACTCGCCGGCAGCAAATTCTTCCAGCAGCCCTTTGCGCACGGACCAGAGCACCAGGCTCTGCATGGTGCCCAGGTTGAGCTTTTGCTGTATGCCGTAGATCGCGTTCCGGATCGTCACCGCCTTGACGCCCCGAGCCTCCGCGATCTGGGCGTAGGACATACCCTGCGCGAACGAGACCAGAATCTCCCGCTCCCGGAGAGTGAGGCCGTGAGCATCCTGCGTGCCCGACTCCCTGCGGATCGACGCGAACGCTCGCCTCACCATGTCAGCGGGCAGTCGGAGCTCGCCACCGGCAACGGCGCGCACCGCGGCCAGGAATTGTTCACGGTTCGTGCCTTTCTGGACGTACCCGGTGGCGCCGGCAGCCGCCGCATCCACCACGGCGTCCTCTTCGGTTGACGCGGTCAGCATTATGACCCGAGTGGCCGGCGCTGCCTCCATGATCTCCCGGCAGGCCTCAACACCGTCCTTGTTCGGCATCACCACGTCCATCACTACCACGTCCGGCGAGACCTCGGCGGCCAATCTGACCGCCTCCTCGCCGTCAGCCGCCTGACCCACCACCTCAAACTCGCCCGACTGTTCCAGCACCTGTTTGAGGCCAACCCTCAGGATGGAGTGATCGTCCACGATCAAAACCCTGATTCGCTGGTCCGTTGCCATTTCGGGCCTCCTTTCACTGAATTTACCGCGGGGCCTTGCAGGTCACGGTGGCGCCGCCAGAAAATCCCCTCTGCTCGACCTCAAGATGACCGCCCAGCCGCTCGGCGGCCACCCGCATGTTGGCGAAGCCGTGGCCCCGTGACGCGTAATCGTCGGGCAGACCGACCCCGTCGCCCGAGACCCACAGGGCAATTTCCTCATCGTCGAAATCCAGGCCAATCAGTACTCGGCTGGCCTCCGCATGGCGGTAGGCGTTAGTCAGCGCGTTGTGGGCCAGGGAGAAGAGCGTGCTCTTGACCTCCACGGAAAGAGGCGGCTCCACGCCCGTTTGGATCATCTCGGCCCGCACCGACGTAATGTTGGCGAAGCCGCTCACATGAGACCGCAGGGCAGAGCCCAACTCCCGACCCTCGTAGATGCCGCCAACATCGATGGGGTGCCTGAGCTCCCACATGGTGGACCGGGACAGGCGAGACGTTGCCTCAAGGCTGGCAGTCAGCTCAGGGTTCCCGTCTCCGGCCAGTTCTTTCGCCGTGTCGATGCCCATCCCGATCAGGAACACCGACTGGGCCGTGGTGTCGTGAATCGACCGGGACACTTCGACCCGCTCACGCTCCAGGGCGCGTTCCCGCTCCGCGGCGTGCTGCCACCGCATGCGCTCGAACCGCGAGGCCAGGTTCACGGTGGCAACCACGGCGTACATGATCCCCACCCTGGCCAGCAGGGTTTTCTCATCCTGCTCCCCCAGGTTGATGCCGTCCCCCACGATCAGGCTTATGCCCACATAGATCAGGGACACAACCGTAACCGAGGCGATGTTAAGCCGCAGGGAGTTGAACATCGCGGCGAAACCTGCCATGGCCGGATAGTAGAACAGGTGGAAGAACTCGTGGCTGAATCCGTTGCTGACCGCCGCGCCCGCGGACACGAGCAGCATGTCTAGGGCGTAGAGCGCCAGGAGCCAGTGCCAAGTCGGCGGCCGGCCCGACCGCAGACGGTGATGGAGGTAGCCGTTATAGGCGATCAGGGCCGACAGGAGCAAAGCGTAGACGACGAACCTGGTGACCCCGTAGTGGGGCCGGTAGGCCAGCTCGAACAGGCACAGGACCGAGATGAACCAGTGCCCCCGGACCGAGATGGTCGTCACATATCTCAGCCCGTCCGGATCGGACTGACCGAGGTTCCGGTCGTTGAGCCCAAGGGCGCCGGCGGCCCGGTTGGCCAAGCGTCGGACCGAGTATTGTCGAGATGAGAAGGGCATCAAGAGCGTCGCATGGCGTGCCGATTGACGGGCGCGGAGATGGGGTGATCCTGACCGTTCCCGATCCGTCGTCCGCCAATCTAATCAGCGAACGCCGCGTCCGCAAGGTGCGTTTGCCCTGTCCACTCGTAGCGATTGTATCGGTGCGATGTGCAAGGAACAGGAGGACCATGCGTTGTGCGCCGGCGTCTCAGGTCAGGGATGCTGGAATGCCCGTGGGCGGAAGTGCGTGCGCACGACGGCATCACAAGGATGTGCATCGTCAGAATGAACACGTACATCACCAGCGGCGCGCTCTCTGGAACGGCGCGGGTGTTCTATCGGATCGCGAGTCTGAACATTCTCGAGGCAGGGCAAATGCCCTGTATGAGAGAGGGCATGCGGCAATGGTATCCGGCGGGAAGCTGTGCAACGATTTTCTGGCCGGTTGCGGAGGAATGTCCCGAAAAGTGGCGGGAGCGGTCCAGCAACCGACGGGATGGTCGTGAGGCGACTTCATCCGGCGATCGCGAAGTGTTCGGGCCCGGTTTTGGGCACGATCCAGACGTTGTCCACACGGGGACTCTGATGGTCTAACCAAGCGCCGGAACGTCCGCATTGGCGGCCTGGATTGCGGAGTAACCGAATGCAAGTGTCGATACACCCTGCAGGAACAAAGGAATCTGCGGTTACGATGAAGGTTGAACTGGAGTTGGAAGGAGGTGTTCGAGAGGTGATTCGGGAACTTCGCCGCTTGGCCGACGAGGCCACCGTCGGCGTCGTTTCCCGTGAGTTGTCGCACAATTCGTCGGCAGTTCACGTAGTGGAAGTCCGGGGGGCATCGACAGTGGGGCCACGTCCAGCGCCGGCATGGACCGATGAGACGGCCGCGGACTTCGTGGCAACGATGTGTCCCGCGTCCAAGGCAGTGCTGTTTCACGTCTGGAGCGCCGGCGAAGGTGGAGTCAATCGCGACCGGTTGTGCCAGGAGACACGGCTGGCGCCTGCGGACCTCCGCGCACAGCTGATCAGCATGGCCCATCTGCTGAGGCGGTTCGAGCGCGAGCGCGGTGTGCGCCTGATCAAGCCGGTGGTGGCCGATTATCGATTGCAGCGTTACTTCATCGACCAACAGTTTGCGGCGGCCGCATCAGCTCGGGCATTTGGCCGGGAAGAGGAACTGGGCGAGTCGGCCGGAAGGGATACCGGAACCGGAAGTTTTCGGACGATGGTATCCCGCTAGTGGCGAGGGGCTGATCCTGCCTGTCGGCGCATCCGGCCACCCTCTCCTAATCCGGGCGAGCGCTGCGGCCGGCGGTGCCGGTCAAGGAGGCTTGGTCGCAAACCTTGACCACGGAGATCAAATACGACGTCAGGTCGACGGTCGTGATAGGCAGTACTTTCCTGCCGTGGGCGGAATCGGCCACCTTGAGACAGCTCGGCAGTTGGGTCGGTTCTTCAGAATCACCCGATCGGAATGCATTTGAACTCGCGGGATATATTCATGAAGTCTCCGATGGAGACATCAACCTTGGAATCTTGCTTTTGTTGTTTGCGATGCCGATGCTGGTGGCACTGATCACGCTAATCATTGGCTTGGCCGGACTGATGGTCCGACGGTGGAATCCTGCCTCGGGAATCCTGTCGATCTTATGTCGGTTGGTCATGTGTCTGATTTCTGTCGGATTGGCAGTCGCAGGCACTGCTTTACAGAGTGATAGGAATCTTGATCTCAGTTCGAATCAGCTCGTAGTGGAAGAACTGAGACAGCGTCTTCACCGCGATGTTATTGTTCTGCACTGCGAAACCGTCGGCATAGGTCGTCTTGGCGGCACTCTGCACGGCGTTCCAGGTGCCGTTGTTCCACCCGATAAGGTTGTTCTATGAATCATCAGATGCAAGGCAAAATCTGCCTGATAACAGGCGGCAGCGATGGCATCGGCTACGTGGCCTCCCGCGAGCTGGCCCGTATGGGGGCCAGGGTAGTCATCGTAGGCCGCAACTCTGTCAAGACCGAAGCCGCAGTGCAGCAGATCATCGCCGATACGGACAACCCGGCGGTTGAGTACCTACTGGCCGACCTTTCTTCCCAACGTGAGGTGCGTCGCGTGGCTGCCGAGGCGATGGAACTCGTGCCCCATCTGGATGTGCTGCTGAACAACGCCGGGGCCATCTTCCTGTCCGGCGGGCGCAGCGTTGATGGTATCGAGATGACCTTCGCTCTGAACCACCTGAGCTACTACCTGCTGACCAACCTGCTGCTGGAACACCTGCGGAAAGCGCCACGGGCCCGAATCATCAACGTATCCTCTTGTGCGCATGAGTCTCCGGGCAGGTTCCGGCTGGAAGACCTGGCTGATCCTTCAGGCAAGGGGAGATATCCAGCCTACAAACGCTCCAAGCTCTGCAACATCCTGTTCACCTACGAGCTGGCGCGGCGTTTGGAAGGCGAGAACATCACGGTGAATGCCCTGCATCCCGGCCTGGTGCGGACCAACATCGCCCGCAACAATGGGTTGCTGGGCCGCGTGGTCAATTTTTTCATTAGAGTTCGCGGTATCACCCCGGACCAGGGTGCGGAGACGCCGGTGTATCTGGCCGTATCGCCCGAAGTGGAGGGTGTGAGCGGCAAGTATTTCGTGGACTGCCGCCCAGTGCCGTCCATCGGCATGAGCTACGATGCAGAACTGGCTGCCAGGCTGTGGGATATGAGCGCCTCCCTGACTGCTGCTGGCGATCCGCCGGCCCGCTGACAATAGCACCCGGCGGGGAAACCGACCCGCCAGCCATATCGATTGTTTCCTAGCCCCGATGGCCCGACAGCAGCGGCCACCCCTTGCGGCGCCTCACTTCAACGCCCCGATGGGGAAGGTAGCGTTGCAATTCAGGTGGTTCAATCGGAAAAACGCCGTTGCCGGTGTGGGTAGGACGGATAATTATTCGCCCCTACAAGCGTTCCAGTTCGATGCCGACGGGGCAGTGATCGGATCCCATCACGTCGGGCAGTATGAAAGCATCGGTCAGGTTGGAGGCGAAATCGCTGTCGGTGAAGAAGTAGTCGATGCGCCAGCCCACGTTGCGGTCTCGCGCGCGAGTCACCTGATTCCACCAACTGTAGTTTCCCGGTTCCTGGTTGAACCGGCGAAAGGTGTCGATGTAGCCGTGTTCAAGGAAGGTGTCCATCCAGGCCCGTTCCTCCGGGAGGAAGCCGGAAATCTTCGTGTTTTCCCTGGGCCGGGCGAGGTCGATCTCCTTGTGGGCGGTGTTTACGTCGCCGCACACAACCACGCTGCGGCCTTCACCTCGCAGCCTGTCCATGTAATCGAGGAAGGCGTCGTAGAACTCCATCTTGTAAAGCAGGCGTTCGGCGGACCGCTTGCCGTTGGGGAAATAGATGCCCATGAGCACGAAATCGTCAAAGTCGGCGACGATGGTGCGCCCCTCGCTGTCGAACTGCTCAACGCCGAGGCCAAAGCTGACGCTGCGGGGTTCATGTCCTTCGCGGGTGTAGAGTCCCACGCCGCTGTAGCCCTTGCGCTCCGGAGTGGTGAACCAGCAGGAATAGCCCTCGACCTGCTTCAGGGCGGTGGGCAACTGGGACTCGTGGGCCTTGGTTTCCTGGAGGCACAGCACGTCGGGCTGCGCCTCCTGAAACCACTCAAGGAATCCCTTTTTGTGCACTGCCCGAATGCCGTTGACGTTCCACGAAATCAGCTTCATGCTCCACTCTCTCAGTCACGTCTCCGCCGCAGGGAGATGCGAGAATATCCGTTTGAGCCCAATCTTAGCACGGTCAGCGGATCGCATTCTGACGCAGGAGTGGCCGGTTTTGACGCCCAAAATGGGCGCTGCTACACTCGGGCCACTTACCGCACACCTCTGAATGTGACGTTTTAGGCCGCCAGCCAAGGGGGATTGATGCCCGCTCGGACAGGAAAAGAATACATCGCCGGTCTCAGGGACCGCCCCCGGGAGGTGTGGATTCGGGGTGAACTGGTGAAGGATGTGACCAGCCACCCTTACTTCCGCAACGGAGTCCAGTCGGTGGCCGCGCTGTACGACCTGCAACACGACCCGGAGGTGGGGCATGAAATGACCTTCACCTCCCCAAGCACCGGGGACCAGGTGGGCCTGTCTTTCATGATCCCCAGGACCCATGAAGACCTGGAGCGGCGGCGCAACATGATGGCCCGTTGGGCGTGGACCAGTTGCGGGATGATGGCCCGCACGCCGGACTTCCTGAACGTGGGGTTGACCGCCTGGGCTGCCGCCTCGGACTATTTTGCCCAGAACCGTCCCGAGTTCCAGGAAAACGTGCTCCGTTACCACGAGTTCATCCGTGAGAACGACGTTACTCTCACCCACACGCTGGTCAACCTGCAGCGGAGCCGATCTCCTTCTACGGTGGACAACCTGACCGAGCAGGTCGCGTTGACTGTGACCAAAGAGACCGACGCGGGCATCGTGGTCCGGGGCAGCCGGATTCTCGCCACCCTGGGCCCAATATCCGATGAAATCGCGGTGTACCCGACCCGGACTCACCTGATTGGAGACGACGCCTGGCGCCAGGCGTTTTCCTTTTCGATTCCCTGCGACACCCCTGGCCTCAAGTTCCTGTGCCGAGAGAGCTTCGACCATGACCGTTCCCACTTCGACCATCCTCTGGGGTCCCGGTTCGAAGAGATGGACGCGGTGGTGTTCTTCGACGATGTCCTGGTGCCGTGGGAACGGGTTTTCCTTTTGGGCGACCCGGAACTGTGCAACAACTATTCGGCCAGCACCCACGCACTTGCCCACACCGGGCACCAGGTCACCACTCGCAGGGTGGTAAAGACCGAGTTCGTCCTGGGCCTGCTGTCACTGATGGCGGAGACTTTGGGGTCAACCGAGATACCGCATGTGCAGGAGCGCATGGGCGAGGTGATTGTTTACCTGGAAACCATGCGGGCCTTGCTGCGGGCTGCAGAGGCCGACGCCGAAATCGACCAGTGGGGAGTTATGTGCCCGGCCATGGCGCCGTTCAATGCGAGCCGCGGGCTGTTTCCAACGACCATTTACCCCAGGCTGGCCGAAATCGTGCAGCAGATGGGTTCCAGCAGCCTGATGGCGCTGCCGGCCGAAGCGGACTTTGACACGCCCATCGCGGCAGAGATCGAGCGGTACATGTCCACGGACTCCGCCAGCGCACGCGACCGGGCGAAGCTGTTCCATCTGGCGTGGGACGTGGCGTGCAGCGCATTCGGAGGGCGCCAGGTTCTGTACGAGCGTTTCTTCGGAGGCGACCCGGTGCGCAATGCGATGATGCTGTACAGCAACTACGACAAGGAGCCATCCATGGCCCGGGTGCACGAGTTCCTGAACCGGAGCGGGTGAGTCGCTGCAGACTCGCTTTGAACCGTTGCGAAAAGCGGCTCCGTAGGCCGGCGTTCACCCCATCCCGGCAACCGGATCAATGAAGTCCGGCGGCGGTGACCAATGCCACGCGGACAGGCCTCCCACTTGAGGCCTGCCGCTCGGTCAGAGTTGGTTTACTGGTTGGACAGGGGGATGGTGCAGGTGACGCAGGGCTGGTCGCCGTGTGTCGCGGTTGTGTGGCCCTGGCCGGTGGTGTCCTCCACCAGGCGGGCGTCGCCGGGGCCGAAGACGTGCTTGGAGCCGTCGCCCAGGCCGATCTCCAATTGGCCGGACAGGATGATGACAAACTGGCGGCGCGGGGCCGGGTGCCAGTCAGAGAAGCGGCCGGCCGGGGATTCGCTGAAGCTGATGGTGGTGGTAGCCTGGGCGCTCTTCCAATCAGGCGTCTGGTCCAGGTCAATGGTCTCAATGTGGGACTGGCCGTCATCGCCAGAGTAAAGTCTGAAGGTTCCCATCGTGTTCCTCGGTTTGGTCTGTGGGGATACGGTTAGTCTGTACGGTATGCGGTCAGGCCACGGCTGCAGGCTGCTGGGCCTCGACTTTGGCGATGAACTCCAGCAGTTGTGCGGCGTAGAAAGTGGACTTCATGTGGTAGCGGTTGGTGGCGGCGATGCCCGGGAAGGTGTTGTCGTGCTGACCGATGACGGCCCATTCATCGTGGGTCCACGGCGACGGGAGCAGGTCGGCGTTGGGTACCAGGCGCTTCACGTTCTCGGCGGCAGACTTGTGGTGAACGTCGTCCGGCGTGTTGCCCTCGAAGGCCAGCACCGGGCAGGTGATGGACTTCAGCTGCTCCTCGGTCAGGTCTCCCACCGGGTTGGGTCGGGAGAACTGGTCCCTCCAGCGACGCATGACGGAACAGAACTCGTCGGGGTCCATGGACAGGATCCGTTCCCGGTTGTCAGCGTTGTCCCGGATGCGCTGCTCGAAAAACTCGGTAGCGGCCACGGCGGCCATTCCGCCTCGCTCGGCGGCCTCGATGTACTGTCCGTAGTATCCGGGAGACATCAGTTCGGCGCTCCTCGGCCCGCCGGAGACTTCCCAGATAAATGCAGCCTTGACCACCTCCGGGTGCCGAACCGCCACCGTCAGGGAGGTGCGGGAACCGGCGGACCCTCCGGCCAGGTAAGCCGGGGCAGCGTCCAGGTATTTCAGCAGCGCCGCCATTTCCTCAGCCCAAAGGTGCTGCTCGGAAAGCTCGCCACCGATCACTACATCGGACTTGCCGCAGTTGCGGCGGTCGTGGATGATGACGCGGCAATGGGTCGACAGCAGGGCGGCCATGGGACGCAGGCCGTTGTGGTCCACCCTTCCACCCGGCGTCAGCATGACCGTGGGGCCGGCGCCATACTCCTCGTAATACAGGTTGACTCCGTCTATGTGGGCGTAAGGCACTGCTCACTCCTTTCCGGTTGAACGCCGCTCTGTTTGAATACCGCGGCACAGGTGGGGTCAGGACCGGGACACCGGTAGTTTGGCGCCCTGGAACGGCCCCTCGGTGGCCTCAAAAGACTTGGAGAAGGCCAGAATCTCCTCGTTGGACTGGTTGCTCAGGTCTATAGGACGGCTGAACCCCTGTCTTACCACGTAGCCAGTCTTGTAATACAACTCGACCCAATTGTCCTCCGGGTCGAAGAAGTAAACGCTGCAGGAGATTCCATGGGTTACCGTCTGGTCGATACGGACGTTTTCCGCCAGCAGCCGCTGGTACAGGTCTTTCAGAGCGTCCATGCTTTCGACGATAAAAGAAACTTGTCCGACGCCGGTGGTCTTGGGCCGGGGTCCCATCGGGTGGTCATCGCCCCTCGCCTCTCCCAAGGCCAACTCGTGGTGTTCGTTGTCTGGGTCGGCGCTCAGGAAGCAGCTTCCCCGGTCCGGGTCCTCATCGGTTACCGTCAGTCCGATGACGCGGGTATAGAAGTCCCTCATCTTGAAGAAGTCGTCGCAGACCAGACCGACGTGGCCCAAATTGGTGACCATACCCTGCCTCCTAGCGTTGTATTGGGACTCTGATCCCGCCAGTACGGGCGTCACATCCACCAATCCCGATCCCGGCGTGGGCTGATATTAACATGGGGTCCCCGCCCGTACAATGGCTGGGAGAGCACGACCGTTGGGACGTTGGCGTACGCTTCTGCGCGTTTCACCTCGGCTTCGGTTCAGGATCCCCGGCGGACGAGTCAAAACGCCTATGTTGGTCATCAGGACACGGGAGACGCAGTTCTTCGTCGCTTCCTCGGTCCCAGCGTTCCCGTTACCTTCCGCATGAGGGCTGTCACATCGTCGGGGAGGACGTCCCCACACCAGGCTGACCCGCCCCCAATGATTGGGCCATTTTCCATGTGAGGCAAGCCAGCCCTGGCGCAGGATCCGCCGCTTCCCTTGATCCACGGTCCTAACATCGGTCCAGGGCCGATTCTTGGGGGTCAGGTCACTCCGTGTTCCATTCCGTGTACCACTATATTTCGTGGGTTGATCTGGTTTCACCGAACGTTGCAGGACACAAAAAAGGCCGTTCCCTACTTGATTTGAGTAGGGAACGGCCTTGGTTACTGGCGATTTACGATGTACAAATGGCGGAGAGGGCGGGATTCGAACCCGCGAGAGGCGTAAACCCCTACGCGATTTCCAGTCGCGCCCATTCGTCCACTCTGGCACCTCTCCGCACGGCCCGCCGATGGGTCGCCCCGGCGCGACGGCAATTATAGCATGCTGTTGATTCAGCCTCGAAGCAGCCCTGCTGAGCCGGCCCGCACCCGTAGACCGCGTTCGCGCCGGGGCAGTGTTGACCGAGGGGGGGTGCGTTGATACTATCCCGCCAGTTTATTTTCCGTACGCGATACGGAGAAAGGTGTCTATGCTCTTGCGATCCAGATTGGCCCGATTCTTCCTCATCTCCATGGTAACGGTTTTCGCCGGACTGCTGGCGGCCGCTTGCGCCCAGCAGGAGACCCCCACCCTGCGGGTCGGCGGCATACCCGACCAGGATGCCCAGCGCCTGGCGCGACGCTATGAAATCTTTGCCGACTACCTGTCAAAGGAATTGGACGTGCCGGTGGAATACGTGCCCAGCGTGTCCTACTCCGCGGTGGTGACGGCATTCAGCCAGAACGATGTGCAGTTGGCCTTCTTCGGCGCCCTGACCGGGGTGCAGGCCCGGATGCAGAACCCGGGAGCCCGGGCTATCGTACAGCGGGCCCACGATGCCGAGTTTCACTCCAAGTACGTCGTGCGTGGAGGCGACGAATTCGCCGACCTGAACAATCTGGATGATCTGGTCGGACAGACTGGCGACCTGACCATCACCTTCGGCAGTGAGAGCTCCACCTCCGGCCACCTGATGCCGCGGTATTTCCTGGGAGATGCCGGCATTGACGTCGCCAACGATTTCCGCACGCCACCGGGATTTTCCGGTTCTCACGACAAAACCTGGCAGCTGGTGGCGGCCGGTTCCTACGACGTGGGCGCGCTGGCCGAGGACGTGTGGGAGCGAGCGGTGACGGAGGGCAAGGCCGACCCAACCAAGGTGCGCGAGTTGGACACTACGCCGAACTATTTCAACTATAACTGGACGGCGCGGGCGGATTTGGACGAAGTGTACGGCGATGGTTTCACCGACAAGGTGCAGACGGCGCTGCTGGCGCTGAACCCGCAGGACCATGGCGAGGTCCTGGAATTGTTCAGCACGGAACAGTTCATTGCAACGAACAACGACAACTACCAGGCGATTGAGAGCGTGGCCAGGGAATTGGGCATAATACGATGAGCGCAGTCCGCCCAGTGCGGACTGGCGAGCAGGTTGCTACGCCCGAACCGCTCATCACTATAAAGAGCGCGGCAAAGGTCTATGGAAATAATCGCGGCCTGTCGCCGCTGAACCTTGCCATCCACGCCGGCGAACGGGTGGCCCTGGTTGGCCCCTCGGGCAGCGGCAAAACCACCCTGCTGCGTTTGCTGGCCGGCGCGCTGGTGCCGGACGAAGGGCCGAACTCCGTCAGCATCAACGGCAAATCCCCCGCCAACCTGAAGCCGGGCCGGGAATTGGCGTCGCTGGTGGGAATCGTGAGCCAGCGTTTCGACCTCGTGCCGCACCTGCCGGTGATGCACAACGTGCTAGCCGGCCGCCTGGGTCACTGGAGTCTCGCCCGCTCAATACTCTCGCTGGTCTGGCCCATGGAACGCCGCGCCGCTCAGCAGGCGTTGGCGCGGGTCGGCATTGCCGACAAGATCAACGAACGGCCGGGACGATTGTCCGGCGGCGAGCAGCAGCGCGTGGCCATTGCCCGCATGATGATGCAGTCGCCGCTGGTAGTCCTGGCCGACGAACCCGTGGCGTCCCTGGACCCGGCCCGCGCCGAGGAGGTGATGGCGCTGTTGGTCGGCCTGGTGCACTCTGACCTGGGGCACGCGAACGGGGACGGCCGCAGCAGCGAACGCGCGTTGATCGCCAGCCTGCATACGGCGTCCCTCATCCGCCGGCACTTTACGCGGGTGGTCGGCCTGAGGGACAGCAGAGTGCATTTCGACTTGCCGGCCGGCGAACTCGATGACGCCGTGCTGGATGAGTTGTACGACCTTGGGGACGGCTACGGTGACGTCGAGCCGCTGGCTGGGTTGGCGGCGCGGGACGGGTAAGCGACCACCGCTCTTCCATGTCTTTTCGGCGGTTGCAATCCTGGCTCACCGGCCCGCGTCTGCTGACACTTGGCATCGTCTGCGCGCTGGCCTGGAGCCTGTCCCGCGTCGATTGGCAGCAGCCCATCGCGCATACCGGAGGCGGCGCGGCGGCGTTGAAGGTGCTGCTGGCCCTGTTTCCGCCGGACCTGACGCCGGAATTCCTGAGCATCTGCGTAGTGGCAAGCTGGCACACGCTGGCCTACGCCGTCGCGGGAATGTCCCTGGCGGTGGCATTGGGTCTGCCCCTGGGCATCCTGGCATCCGGCGTGTTGGCGGTGTCATCGGACGGACACAACCCACGCCGCTGGACCCTGATGGTGGCCGTGCGATTCCTGCTGGCGGCCATGCGCTCAGTCCACGAGCTAGTCTGGGCCCTGCTGTTCGTGGCGGCGGTTGGTCTATCACCCATGGCGGCCATACTGGCCATGGCCATTCCCTACGCTGGCATCCTGGGCCGCATCTACGCCGAACAGTTGCAGGTCGCGCCGCCGGAGCCCATCGCCGCGCTGAGAACTACCGGAGCTTCGCCGTTGCGGGTACTCCTGTACGGTTACATCCCGATGGCGCTGCCCGACCTGCTGAGCTACACCTTCTACCGGCTGGAATGTGGCATCAGGGCCGCCGCCATCATGAGTTTTGTGGGCATCGACGGCATCGGTTTCCAGATTGAGCTTTCGCTGGCCGACCTGCTGTTTCGACAGGTGTGGACCCTGCTGATTTTCCTGGTGGTCCTGGTGGTGGCGGTCGACTGGTGGAGCAGCCGCGTCCGACGGAGCATGGCGTACTGATGGAACGGACCGGTATCCAGCAATCTCGCCCCACAGGCGGACAACGCGCGCGATTCAACGTGCTGCGCTGGTCCGTCTACGCGGCGGCCCTGCTGGTCGTGATCGCGTGGGCGTTCATCCTGCTTGACGGGAACAGCGGGTTCGGCGACCTGTTCCGCGAGCGTACCTGGCAGAACGCAGGCGGATTCATCGCCAGCCTGGCCGGCCAGGGATCGGACGGCCCGTCGCCATTCGTGCAGGCTGCGCGGTGGCGGGATACCGGCCGGCTGGCGCTGAACACCCTGGCAATGTCGATCCTGGCGATGGGGATAGCCGGCGCCGGCGCTTTGGTCCTGCTGATGCCGGGGGCGCGCAACGTGAGCGACGGGACGCTGGGCGGCGCGCCGTCCCGCACCGGAGCGTTGGTGTACGGTGCGGTGCGGATTCTCTACACCCTGACGCGCGCCATACCCGAGTTGGTGTGGGCCATGCTCATCGTGTTCTTCCTGTCGCCGGGCATCATCCCCGGCGCGCTGGCCCTGGGCATTCACAACCTGGGCATCGTGGGCCGGTTGACGTCAGAGGTGGTGGAGAACCTGGACCCCGCGCCGGCGCGGGCGCTACGGGCGGCCGGCGCATCCAGCCCCAAGGTTCTGCTCTACGGCGTGTTCCCCCAAGCGCTGCCCATGTTCCTCACTTTCCTGATGTACCGCTGGGAGGTTGTCATCCGCACCACCGTGGTGGTGGGATTCCTCAACGCCGGCGGGCTGGGACGGGAGTTCCGGCTGCGGATGTCGTGGTTCCACTACGAGGACGTGGCGCTGCTGCTGGTGTGGTATCTGCTGCTGGTAATCGCCGTGGACATCCTAAGCGCACAACTGCGCCGCCGCGTCCGCTGGGATTAGCGACGCTACACGATCCAAGGCCGGCGAATCTCTACCATCGAACTTGACACGTTTGAGTAGGACGCTATAGTTTGGTGTGAATGTTCCCCGCTATCCGCTTGGGTTTGATAACCAAGTTGATTGGCGGGGCTTGGTTTTAACCGTCGACAATGACTCCTTCCTCAAGGCTGGTGCTGTTCATTGATGCCCAGACACCTACCGTGGTGCTAGGGAGAGCTTCTTTGCTCGGCAGGGTTCGACAGCTGCCGGACAATTCGATCCGCTAAAGCTTGGACAACTCATCGCGGCGAGAGGTGGTCCTGGCGGGACTCAACGTCTCCTAACCGGAGTTCGTGTCTACTCCGGTCGTCCGGACCCGCATAAAGATCCCACGACATACGGCGCTCATTTGAGACAATGTGCTCGTTGGGAAGCCAATGGTGCGCAGGTGATAACCCGTCCGTTGAGGTACCCACCTGGCTGGCCACGCCAAAGATCAGAGGAAAAGGGTATTGACGTTGCTCTGGCCGTGGATTTTGTGGCGCTAGCAGTGGACGCGGCATACGATGTCGGCGTGGTAATGTCCACCGACACCGACATATTGCCGGCGCTGGAATTCACCCATGAACGGTATCCGGGCCTGCGCCACGTTGAAGTGGCCGCGTGGAGAAGCCCGGGCAACAACCGTCGCCTGTCCCTGACTGGTTCCAATATCTGGTGCCATTGGCTTAACCGGATTGACTATGAGGCGGTTGCAGATGCAACTAACTACAACCGTCCATGACACTACACCAACTATGGGGCCTTACCGCTCCTGACCGTATATCTCCGTTTCCGGATGGTACTGGAACCAGCCGAACCAGAATGACGTGATGCTGGGAATGCGCGCCAACCGTTTGGACGCGTCGTCGTCTGCAACCAGTCCGGTCTCCGTCACAGTCCATCGGATGCCGCTGTCGTCAAGCAGGGCTGCAGGAGCCAGGCCGAGGTCATCATCATCCGTAGTCGTGAAGGTCAGGTCGCCGCGCTCGTAGATCCGGCCGGCGCGGGATTCCGGCGACGCCACCACCACCACGTTCATGCCGCCCACCGTGTCGTTGACCAGCCGCGCGTCCTGCAAATCCCGCACTGCGTAGGCTTTGTTGGATTCACCAACGGACAGTCCGACCACCACGGCTTTGGGATCGAACGTCTCGTCCCGAATCCACACCGGGAACATCACCTCCTCTGAGGTGAAGTAGTTGAAGTAGATGGCCAGGGGGTTGTCTTCTGGCACGTAGAACTCTGGGGGGTAGATGCCAGTGTCTTGCGCCAGGACCGTGGTCTCAGGATGCTCATCCCACCATTCGCCCCACGTGGTCACCACGGACGGGAAGAAAGGCTGGCGGATGCCCGAATCGGCCAGCGGCCCGATCACCGGTTCACCGATGAACTGGTTCCATAGGGAGCGGGTGGCCCGGTCGTACATAACCTTGTTGCTGCGGTAGAGCAGGCCGGAAGTGCCGAAGGTGGTGGATTCTCCGTTGACGATGCCGGAATACACGATTCCGGTGCCGCAGAGCGTTCAATACACCAGCGAGATGGGTTCACCCCCCAGGGTGTCGTTCGCCAACTCGTGGGCATTCATCACCCGCAGCGGGTAGGCGCGGTGCTCGCCGTTGATGGAAACGCCGAACACCCGGTCGTCGGGAAGCAAATAGGCCGCCTCCTCAGGCAGGATGTGCGGCGGATGCTCCAGCGGTGGGATGCCGTCAACCCGCACGCCGCCCCAGACCACCTCGGTGAGATTGACTCGCGAGCTTGAAATGCCGGGCTCCAGCAACGCTGCCATCTCGGGGTCGATCACCGACAGCCCGTTCACTTTCCACCGCCCGTAATCCGACGGCGGAGCGTACTCCTCCTCACGCGCCCCGACGAACTCACGCCAACGCCGCCGGTCGAAATCAAAGTCCTCTCCGGTCAACTCGGTGAGAGTATCCAGGCCGGCGCGGGCGACATCCAGGTTGAAGAACTTGAGGGCCTCGAGGATCACGTATGCCTGGGACTTGTCATCATAAAAAACGGTGTCCTCCAGGGCCGCCAGTGAATCGCCAGAATCGTGCCCGAGGCCGTCCCAGATGCCGTACATGGTGAGGTTGGGGTCATAGACGCGCTGGGAAAACGGAGTGGCCGGCGCCTGCACGCCCGGAGTCGCAGTAACAGCATCCGTAGCTGCGGGCGCGGTCGTGGCGGGCGGCGGTTCCGTCAGCGCGGGCGACTGCGGTTCGTACCGGGATGGCTGCCCACAGGCCGCGCTGGCGCCAGCGATCACCAGGATGACGCTCAGGGCTCCGCCCCAGAGAGCGATCGTACTCGGCAACCTCATTCCGACCCCCAGACGGGCTGGTTCCTACCCTACTCTTATACGTAGAGTACGTTCGGTCGGCGAAGGAGGATTGATCAGGCCGAGAGGATTAATTGAACTGATAGGGGTAGACGACCTGGATGACGCGACCTTCGCTGAGCGCGTCGAAGTACCCGTGGGGAACTCCCGGTTGCTGCAGCCAGCGGCGCACGATATAGGAACAGATGTTGACCAGCTGGGCGCCCACACAGGTTTCGGGAGGCGCAACGATCAGGTCGTCGTAGATGGACGGCGAAACGGTATCTGATTCTTCGCCCAGGAACTCGGCCATCGCCGACGAGATGGATTTTGATTCCGAGCCGGCCATAAGCAGGGCATAGTCTTTCACGTCCCAGACCGACTGCATGATGTCGTCCGGGTTCATCTGCTGCATCACGTTTTCGTCCAGGAACATGGTGAGAGCCAGGAGAAAACGGCTGAAGGCAAGGCGGGACGGGTCGGTGTGTCCGTACAGAGAATTGCCCTCGGTGGCGCTGGCATCAACGTAATCAGCCTTGCTGATGTAGGACACGATGAGGGGAGTTTCCCTGCGGACGAGGATGCTGAGGCAGTCCTGGATCAACTCCGCGCGCCGCTCCGGCCTCCAGGACCGGAAGGGGCCGGTGCCTTGATACATGTGCCGCGGGTTCAGTCCGGCGGGAACGCCGTTCGACCCTGGAGGACCGCCAAAGTGCCGCCTGACCAGCGCATCGTACTCGCCTGTGATCGAGACGTACTGGTTTTCCTGTATCAGGAGCCCGGCGTGGACGTGGTGCGGTTGGTTCGGGTCGTTGGCGCTGGGGCCGGTCAGACCGGACTCGCTGAGGAAAATCATGTACATCGTGGGCCTCCTGAAGCGGCGACAGGATGCGGTAAAGGGTTAGGGGCGGGAATCAAGCCCGCCCCCAATGGTCGTTTGGGTGGTGTCAGGACGATACGGTGCGAAAGTCCACGTGCAGCACGTTGCCGGAACGAGGATCCCACTGTATCTCGGATGCCTGGACGGTGTACGATCCGGATTCCCCGGCGATGCTGACGCTCATGGAATGTCCGCTGTACTCGCCGCCGGCCCGGCTGATGGCCCGCAGCAAGGTGCGCACCTCGCATTGCAGGGCTCGGGACTCGACGCCCTTCCCGTAGAGATGGACGGGCACCGTGCCGGCGCGACGAAGGGCTTTCACTTTCTTGCCCAACGTTTCGCGTGGTTCAAGTTCGAGGGAAACCGCCTGGGTGGTCATTGTGTCAGGGACTCCTGGATGCGTATGGCGCCACGGGCCGCCAAGGCCCGCATCGTGCGGCGCATATCATAGCATATACCGGGTTGCGACAGCGGGACGGCAACCGAGTCCGTCTCGTTCCGAATCATCAGGACGGCTGACCGACTGCGCGGGAATGCATCCTACGAATCAGCCGACATTCACCATGACGACGGTAATGTGTCAGTGCTAGAATTGTCCATCGCAGTCACCAGGGTTGCAGTCATCAGGGTTGGGGGAACATTGCCATGAGCACGTCATCATCTTCAGAGTCGCGCCGCAAGCGCGTTTATACCAAGTACGGGGACAAGGGTGAAACCAGCCTCCTCTATGGCGGGAGGGTATCCAAGGCCAGCCCGCACACCGAGGCCTACGGCATCACCGATGAAGCGGTCAGCCTGATGGGGCTTGCCCGGGCCCTCACCGACGACGACAAGGTGAAGAACATCCTGCGCGACCTGCAGCGCGAGTTGTTCACTGTCGCCGCCGAGTTGGCGACCGACCCTGAGAAATACGACCTGTTCCACCAGCACTTCAAGCCCGTCACCGAGGAGATGGTGGATAACCTGGAAGCGATCATCGACGAGCTTGAGACCCACTTCCAGATGCCCCAGGTGTTCATCCTGCCAGGCGGCACTCCCTCGTCATCGGCCATGGACTCTGCCCGCACCGTGATACGCACGGCGGAGCGGCGCGTCGTTGCCCTGGCGGAGGCCGGCGGCCTGACTAACCCGCTGATCCTGGCCTACCTGAACCGCCTGGGCGATCTGCTCTTTGTTCTGGCCCGCTATCACGACCGGGAGATTCCCATCGAACGCGCCACCGGCGACCGGGTCTGACCGGGCGATGGCCGCGTCGAAAAGCCCGAACATCGTCATCATCGACTATGAATCGGGCAACTTGCGCAGCGTCGCCCGCGCCGTTGAGAGAGCCGGAGTAACGCCGGCGGTTACCTCGAATCCGGCCGCTCTGGCCGATGCCGACGGCGTGATCCTGCCGGGCGTGGGATCGGGCCCGGCAGCAATGAGCGCGCTGCAGTCCCGCGACTTGGTGCAGCCTCTGCTGGACTACATCGCTGGTGGCCGCCCGTTTCTGGGCGTTTGCCTCGGTCTGCAACTGCTGCTCGACGCCACCGACGAGGGCGACGCGGATTGCCTGGGCCTGGTGAGCGGGCGGGTGCGGCGGTTGCCCGACGGCCGCAAGGTCCCGCACATGGGCTGGAACACGGTGCGCTTCCAGCGGGAGCATCCCTTGTGGGAAGGCATCCCCCAGGACAGCCATTTCTACTTCGTCCACAGCTACTATGCCGATCCGGAGCAAAGGGCCGATGTGGCTGGACTGACCGAGTACGGCGTGCCCTTCTGCAGCGTCTACGCCCGCGACAACGTGGTAGCCACCCAGTTCCATCCGGAAAAGAGTGGCGACACCGGCCTCCGCATCTACGCCAACTACGTGCGGCAAGTAGCGGAAGCGTGCGGGAGGTGAGCCTGTATGACAATGCCTGACATCGATTTTGAAAAGCGGCGCGAGTTGGGCTGGAAGATCTACGACGAGAAGATCAAGCACCTGGTAGGGCCGCAGGAGAAGGGCAAGTTCCTGGTGATCGACGTTACGACCGGGGATTATGCCATCGACCGCGACGTCATCACGGCCAGAAAGAAGTTGAAAGCGGAATCGCCGGACGCGGTCACCTACTTGATGCGGATAGGCTTTCCTGCTCCGTACCATAGCCACGGTCCCCGAATCAGGTACGACGCGCCTTGATTGCTGGAAACGTAGGTGTTCGCGGAGATCTTCTAGTTCCCATTCGGATGCTGGATGCGAACGGACACGTTCACCGTGTTGAAGCCGTGGTCGATACCGGCTTCAATGGCTACCTGGCCTTGCCATCTGATTTGATACATCAACTGGGGCCCCCGCAACGGAACCGGTTGACATGGGGTTGGCAACAGATCTGGTCGTTACCGTCGACTCATTCGAGGGTATTGTTCTGTGGAGGGGAGAAAGGCGGTCCGTTGAGATACTGGAAGCCGAAGGCGATCCGCTCATAGGCACCGCTCTCCTCTGGGACAGCCTGCTCACTGCTGAAATGACCGACAACGGAGCGGTGACGATCGGCCCGCTGCCGGCGGGGGTATCTGGATAGACGCATGGAAATCATACCGGCAATCGACCTTCGCGGCGGCAACTGCGTCCGTCTGTACCAGGGCGACTACGAGCAGGAGATGGTGTTCTCCGATGACCCCCTGGGCGTGGCGGAACGCTGGCAGGCCGAGGGCGGCCAGCGCCTGCACATCGTTGATCTCGACGGCGCGCATTCCGGCAACCCGGCCAACCTGGCCGCCATCACGGCCATCACCCGCAGCCTGACCATACCGGTGCAGGTGGGAGGCGGCGTCCGAAGCGCGGACACGGCGGCCGGTCTGTTCGACGCCGGCGCGGCCCGTGTGGTGGTGGGAACCGCAGCCGTCTCCAATCCCGAACTGGTAGAGGAGTTGTGCCGCCGGTTCGGCAGCGAGCGCGTGGTGGTGGCGCTGGACGCCCGCGACGGCCTGGTGGCGACGCACGGGTGGACTGAGACGTCGGAGATCACCGCCACCGACCTGGCGCGCCGCATGGCAAACCTGGGCGTCGTTCGCCTGCTCTACACCGATATCTCCCGGGACGGCACGCTTGAGGAACCTAACTATGATGCTACGGCTGCACTGGTGCGGGACAGCGGTCTGCAGGTGCTGTCCGCCGGCGGCGTTGGCGCGGCGGAGCACGTCGCGAAGCTGGTACCCACCGGCGCGGAGGCAACCATCATCGGCCGCGCCCTCTACACCGGCGACATCACGATAGCCGAGGCGGTGGCGGCAGTGGCTGTGGAATGAACGTAGGGGCGAATGATCATTCGCCCCTACATATACTGCCGGTTATACGTGGTTAGTCGGCGGTGTTGGTTGCGGTCTCCGCGGCGGTGACGCTGTCCACGAAGGGCTGGTTGGTGCGGGGATCAACCTCGAATGGCGAGTAGAGTTCCAGCTCCTTGCCCATCTCGCGGACGGCGGGAATGACTTCCTCGCCCATGAGCCGCAGGCTGCGCATCTGGTCCTCGTGGGTCATGGCGCCGTCGCCGTCCCAGAAGAACACGCTGCCGGGGCGCAGGTATTCCAGCACCTCGCGGATCTTGGGGATGACCGTCTTGGGCGTGCCCGTGATGATGGTGCTGTCGGCGACCTGGTCCTCGAAAGGCCGGCGGTTGGTGCCGAAGCGTCCGGCGGGCCCGAAGGCGGCGGCGGACAGGCGGCGGGACGTGCGCGACGTGTGGCCCGGCAGGTTCATGATGGCGGGGTTGATGCCGCCCTCGTTGCCGGCCAGGAACGGGTTGCTGACGCCGGAGAGGTACTTGCGCCCGACTTCCTCGGCCAGTTCCTCGGTCTCGTCGACGTGCACCTTCCACAGGTAGGCGACGTTCTGCGTGCCCGACTCGTAGCCGTTTTCGGCGGCGGTGTCGTGGTAGAGTTGGAAGGCCTCGCGGGTGGGTTCCAGGCGGGTGGCGAGGAGAACCAGCGGGTAGCGATGCTCGGCGCACCACTTCACCGTCTCCACTGAAACGGTGGACGGAATCCAGATCTGCGGGTGCGGCTGTTGCAGCGGTCGCGCCCACGGGTTGACGTAACGATAGTGGAAGTGCTTGCCTTCCCAGCGCCACGGGCCGTCCTCGGTCCACGCCTTGAGAATCAGGTCGTGGGCTTCCTCGAACCGCTCGCGGTTGAAGTTAGGCGGCGAGTTGTGGGACCAGCTCTCGCGTCCGCCGCCGCGCACGAAACCGGACACCAGGCGGCCGTGGGAGATCATGTCGATCATGGCAAGCTGCTCGGCCAGCCACAGGGGATCGTCCCAGATGGGCAGCACGTTGCCCAGGATGATGATCTTCACCTTTTCGGTGATGCGGGCCAGGATGGACGCGCCGACGTTGGTGACGCCCTGCATGCAGAAGGGCGTGGAATGGTGCTCGTTGAGCATCACGGCATCGAAGCCCATCTGCTCCGCGTAGACCTTCTCGTCGAGGTAGCGGTTGTAGAGCTGGGCGCCAACTTGCGGTCGGTAGTGGCTGTTTGAGATGCCCAGGTCGGTGCTCTGGGTGCCCATCAGGCCGGACGATTCGTCCTGCCAGGGCTGCTCGGTGAAATGGCCAATTAGCATAACGGCGGCTCCTTAACATGGAGAATGGTTGAGGCTCTGTGATGGCGGCAGTTTAGCAGGGGGCGGGTGCGGGGGCAAGGATGGGGGCCGCCGGTGCGTTGCGGCTGGCGCTAGAGGCCTTCGGCCAGGTACTCCAACTCGTCCAGCACTTCGGCGAAGGTCGGGAACTGATAGCGCTCCAAGCGTTCGTAGAGTATCTGCGCTAGTACGGTAGCGGTCTAATGACTGCCATCCGTTTGGGTCCGCTCTTTGAGGGATGCCAAGGCGCGATAAGCGAAACACCATTTAAGTACCTCGGCAGTTTCCTGCATTTCGCCCCATTCGATGAGCGCAGCCATTCGCTCGCTGGGCATTTCGTAGCGCTGTTCGTACTCAGCGATTTCGGCTTGCAGTTCCGCCATCATTTCAGTTCTGGAAACGTTGTGGACGGGGATACCCGCTTTTCCGGTGGTTGACATGGGCTGGTCTCCTTTCCTGCTCACTCACATTGTAACGGGCGGTCAATCGGCGTCAACGGGACGGGGACATGGAGGCTCGGTGTTGGTCGGCAATGGCCGCAGATCAGCACGGGCCGGGATCGACGAGGGCATGGCTAGGGTGCAGGGGCGGGAAGGTCCCAGCGCAGGAATTTGTGGTAACGGTCGTTACAGGCCCAGGGGAGGAGGCTCACGACAATCTCGCAGGGTTCGGGGACGTTGCCCTGGCGTCGGGTGTCGTCGAGGTAGCGGTGGAGGCTGGCGAAGGTAGGGAGGCGGAGGCCGGCATCAGCGATGCGCCCGATGACGTCGGCGGGGTCGGGAGGTTGAGAGGGATCCCAGTGGTCGCCGACGGCTTCGGCGATGCGGCGGAGTTTGATGATGGTGAGTTCGGGGGCGAACCTGCGCTTGAGGGCGTTGACGCGGCGGCGGATTTGGGAGACGGTCATGGGATTGCCTCGTAATTTTCAGAATCAGGATTTTCGGGATCAGAGGATCAGCAGGATTTGATACGGAACCCAGGAAATCTATGCCTTGTTCACGGTTGCCGGTTGGCAGGCTTCCTGGATACCGGCTTTCGCCGGTATGACGGTTTGCGGTCGGCATGAGGGTTTTGGTTTGAGATGCGTACCTGAAACCTGCACGGTTACGCTCGCAATGACAGGTTGCGCCAAGTGGGTAGGCATCAGGGTTGTTGGAGGAGGCTGATGGCGGTTTCGAGGTTATCGAGGTCGGAGCGGAGGTTTTCGAGTTCGGTGGCGCGGAGGTTGAAGGAGAGGGCGTAGTTTACTGCGCGGAGACGAATGGCCGGGTCGGGATTTTGCATGGCGTCGGCGAGGACGGAGACGCAGAGAGGGGTGAGAGCGAGGAGTTTCTGGCGGGCGATGTTGGCGGATTGGCGACGGAGTTCGGCGAGGCAGTCGCTGAAGGCGGGATCTTTGAGCCAGCGGCGGAGGGTGGACTCGCCGACACCGGCGGCGCGGGCGGCCTGGACGATGGTCGGTAAGCAGGCGACGATGGGGAGGGCGGCCTGCTGGCGTGGTGAAAGGGCGGAAAGGTCGATTTCCCGCTCATTTCCGCTCGTTTCCGCCAATTCAGGCAGGGTATTGGGCCGGCCGCCCGGGTGTATGGGAGCCGCGAGGGGCGTTGTGGGGGCGTGATCAGTGGTTCTGGCGGGCAGATGAGCGGGTTTGGGGGAGCGATGTTTGCGGTGTTTGGACGTGGGCATTGGATGGCTCGGGGCGTGGGGCTGGATAGAGTTGGCGATTGGGTAGTTAAATGGTACTGATGTGCGAACGGTGGGGGCAAGGGGTAAGTGTCAGAGGGCGATCGCGTCTAAATCGACGATTGGAGGGACGTTGAAGTTGGCAGTAATCAACGGTGAATCTTACCGGGATAAACAGGATGAACGGGATAGACAGGATATTTTGAGCCGGGGTTTTCGGATGACAAGCGGGTGGCGGAGAGGGAGACGCGTTATCAGTAATTGGAATGCAATCTGGTCGTTATTATTTAGGCAGTTGAAGATGCGATTGCCATGGGGAGTGTCAGTGGATGGTCGTCGGCCAGGAGTGTTGGGATTTACGGGCTCCGTATCAAGTACGGGGTGACCCCGTGTTGGGCGCGGGGCAGGCAGTTATCAGGGGGTTAGCAGGATTGACGGGTGTGTATCCGTGTTAAAATCGAGCAATGACCACGCCTAACTTTGCTGACAAGACCGTGTGGACGCGGGACAACCTGGACAACTTGCAACTGCTGTGCGCACACGGCAACCGGGTGAAGGAGGAGAGGCCGCAGGGATGCTTGGTGGCGCGGTTGCGCGAGATTGGGATGGCGGGGCGATGGGAGATCTGCCGTGTCAACACCTAACCACAAGGCGTTTATCATAATGCCGTTCGATTCAGAGTTCGATGATGTCTATAAGGGCTTTTTGCACCCGGTGCTTAATCAGAGCGGCTTTGACGTCAAACGAGCTGACGACATTGAGAGTCAACAAAATATCCTGCGGGATATCGTAGAACAAATAGACCAGAGTGATTTGATAGTCGCGGATTTGACTGGCCTCAACCCCAATGTATTTTATGAACTTGGACTTGCTCATGCCCTACGAAAACCAGTTCTTCTCATTACCCAAAGCATCGAAGAAGTCCCCTTCGACCTGAAATCGTATCGACTTCTGGAATACGACACGCATTTTGCTCGCATCGAAAGTGCCAAAGGGCAATTGGAAAGATACGGGATTGGTTTTCGGGACGGTTCTATAACCTTTGGCAGTCCTGTGACAGACTTCTATCCTGACAGCGATGTGCAGTCTGCGCAGAGGGGTGCAGTTTCGGTTAGTGTTCAAGAAATTGATGGGCAAGGATACTTGGATCATGTAATAAACATCAATTATCACTACACTCGGATTGCTGAATCCATGGCTGTAGTTACTGATAACCTTTTAGATTTGACCGGTCACATTAACGTGGCTACGGCTGATGTGGCTCGATTGAGCGCCAATGTCAATTCTTCGACGCCTGTGGCAATGCGCCGGGTATGCCGACGATTAGCTGAACGATTCGCAACCTTCAACGGCGAATTGGGCGAGGCGAATAGCACCTACGCTACTGCCATAGAAAACACCGAAAACAGTTTGGAAACGCTTGCGGCCTTCTCATTGGAGGAGAGCGGTGTAGCAGACCAGAAGATTGAGGAGCAAGTCAACTTTCTGGAAGGAACGAAAGCGTCATTGGATGAGGCGCACGGGAAAGCCATCGAGTTCGCCGAAGTCCTGGGGCAGTTACCGAATGCCGAGCGCCGGTTAAACCAGGAAGTAAGGCGCACCAGGAACGAAATCAACACAATGGCGGGCCATATCGAAAAAATTGTCGCCTCTATTTCGCGAACCATCACCACATACGAATCGGCAAGACGAGGTGGATGAAAACCTACTGCTCCCTGTGCAGGGAGTTTTCCAGCCGAGGTTGACGACACACGCGACTTGGATGAGGTTCCGGTCTTTCCGATCGAGATCTTGCCTCGCTGAATTAGGGTCGGGCGTTTGCGCGGATCCATCCCCTGGATTCCGGCTTTCGCCGGAATGACGGGTGCGGGCGGGAATGACGGGTGAGCGTCCTGTTGAATTCGATGGCAAGGTCGTGGCCTGGGCCTGCGTAGTGAGCATCGCGCTCAGCAGGTTGCCAAGCTCGTTATTGGCGCTGGGTTCACTATGTCTGGGTCACTGCGTAACCACCGTTCTTGCTGTCAAAGGCCCGTTGCCTGTGTCAGCGCTGCATAACCCGCGGCGTCAGCCCTGTTGGGTACGCTCCGCCGGCCCCCGGTCGCGGCCCATGGGGTGGTTGGCCATGCGGTTTTGGGCCGCTAGTTCGGCTGTTTTTGCGATGCGCGCTGCCCTGGTTTCGGGTTTGCGCGCTGACTTGATCCACCAGAGGATGTTCTTCCGGGACGACGGCGGGAAGTTGTCGAAGCAGGCGCGCGCCGTTTCGTTGTCGGCCAGCGCGGATGCCAGGTCGGGCGGGATTACCAGGTCCTCGATCTCGTCGTACACCGTCCACGCGCCGTTCGACTGCGCGGCCTCGATCGCCCTCGCGCCCGCCTCCCGCATGCGGCCCTGCTTCATCAGGCGCACGGCCTTGTCCTTGTTGATGCGCGACCACGGACTCCTGGGATTCCGGCGGGTGAACAGCCGCATGGCTTGCTGGTCGTCTATTGTGTTCACCCTGGAGTCGATCCACCCGAAGCACAGCGCCTCGTCCACGGTGTCGGTGTAAGGCACGAAAGGCTTACCGGTCGCCTTTTTCCACGAGACCAGCCAGACGCCGGCGGAGTCTCCGTGGTTCTGCGCCAACCACGTGCGCCATTCCTCCTGTGTCTCAACCAGAAGGAGCGGCCGCCCATCGCTGGGGTGGGCGCCAATTTGTTCGATCATCAACCTGCCCCGGCGTCGTTACGCCGGGCACATCATACCAGCCAACTCCGCAAGGTCGGACACCTCGAGGTCGGGCACGGCGTCGGTCTGCCGCGTGCCGCCGCCCCGATCCGGCCGGTTCACCCACACGCTGGCGATCTCCATGCGGTTGGCCGGCCCGATGTCGTGGTACAGGCTCTCCCCGATGTGCAGCCAACTGTCCCTGGCGCATCCCATGCGTTCCAGCGCGGCGTGAAAACTGCTCAGGTCGGGCTTGTAGGCGCGCACCTGCTGCGATGTGATCAACGCGTCGAAGTCTATGCCCAACGCCCGGGCGGAGCCGGCGAACAGGTCGTCGTCCACGTTGGAGATGATCGCCAGTTTGTAGCGCGATTGCAGCGTGTTCAGCGCGGCTGACGCATCCGGAAACACCGGCCAGTCGGGCAGGCTGTCCGCCAGGCATCCCAGCTCGGACTCGCTGAACTCCAGGCCCAGTTCCTCTCCCATCAACGCCATCACGCCGCGCAGCGCGCTGCGGTACTCCAGGTATCCCTGCGCCGTCTGCGCTCGCGGCTCCAGGTCCGAAAACAGCCCCAGGATCTCCGCTGGCGTCCTGGATACGCCGTGGGCCTCCAACGCCTGCGCGACCGCCGTCGAGATCCCCGTCTCCCAGTCAACGAGCGTGCCGTAGCAGTCGAAGCTCAGCCATTCGTAGCGGTTGAAATCAAGCACTTTTGGTTCCGTTCGCCGAGACCAGGTGCGCGGCCTGTTCCATCCGGCGGCGTTCGATCCAGTTGGCCGACGCCTCCGAGGCCTCGAGTTCATCGTCAAAGAAGCCGTGTCCCCGCTTGGCCACCTGCATGGCCTCGTAGAACAGCAGCCACACGATGTGGCGCACGATCTCGTCGGGGACGCCGTTGGCGTAGAACGATCGCGGGTTCATGTCGGGGTCGGCGTTCACGTAGTCCACGGCGTAGAACTTGCCGTCCTCGTTCAGGCAGATCTCGCTGCTGAACTTTTTCATCTGGGAAACGCGGGCGATCTTGCGCATGATGCGCCGCAGCGGCTGCAGCTTGTAACGCTTGATCTGGGCCGGCGTCACCATCTGGTACTCGTGCGTCTCGGGATTCCACCAGCACGGGATCACCTCTCGGCAGATGTGGTACAGGCGGAACCAGCCCATCTGATCGCCCAGCGGCTTCGTCTTCAGTTGTTGCTGGATCAGAAACGCGTCCGAATTCGGCGCCTGCGCGTGGGACATCTTGAGGTCGTACTCCGACGTGGCGTCCATGATGACGCCGACGCCCGAGTCTCCCCAGGCCGGCTTGACCACGAACGGCACTCCGACCCGGTTTCTGATCTCCTTGGTGATGCGGAAACTGCCCACGTCCTGGTTCCGCACGAATATGGTTTCCGGCACGGGCACCTGGTGTTGTACCAAAAGATCGTGGAGTTTGGCCTTGTGCGCCGAAAACGCCGTGAGTTCCGGGTCGTCGATCACCACGCCGCCCTGGTCCTTCACCTCGTAGGCCAGCCGGGTGTACACGTCGGTGGGGTCGGTCTGGTTGGCCGTCAGGTCCAGCATGGCTCGCACGGCGATCTCCCGGGTCTTGAGCTTGCCCAGGAATTCATGCACCCACACGTCGTCGGCGAGAAAGAACGTGAGGTCCATCTGCCCGCACAGTTCCCGCATCTTGTGTGCGAAAAAGTCGTAGTTGGAAAACGGGCTGGACAGCACCATGTCGTAGGTTTTTCTGGTCATCGGTTTCCTCCGAATTTGACCGGGAATGGGTGTTGCGTTCGTTGGGCTCGCAAGGCACACGCACGGCAAACATGCATGACGCGCGAAAGTATAGTCAGCCTCCGGCCGCGTTCTAAGCGGATTCGCAAGCGAGTTTTGGCCTTATTGCAGCCTCGCCTCCTGCCGGGCTGGTGCTAGAATCGGCGAAATTTGATGCGGCGACATATAGCGACCTACATGGAGGTGGACAACATGGCGATCACCGTGGGTATGGGCGATTACGTTTACGAATACCAACCGGATTGGGCTCGGCTGCCCGTCGGCCAGGTCTTTCGGGGCATCAGCGGCGTGGCCGTCGACAGCCGGGACCGCGTGTACGTGTTCCAGCGCCAGGGCCCGCCCGTCCTGGTGTTTGACGCCGACGGCAACCTGCTGGACGCCTGGGAGCGACGGGACGGCGTGCCCGCCGACGCTCACCACATCCACGTGGGCCCCGACGACTCCGTGTACCTGGTGGACCGCGACGCCCACCAGATCCTGAAGTACGCATCCACCGGCGCCCTGCTCGCCACCATCGGCATACGCGACCGGGCCGCGTTGCAGGCGCCCTTCAACCATCCCGCCGACATCTGCGTCGCGCCAACGGGTGAGCTATACGTCGCCGACGGCTACGGCAATTCCAGCGTGCACCGGTTCGCGCCTGACGGTACGTTCATCGCGTCCTTCGGCAGTCCCGGCCGCGGCCCCGGCGAGTTCATCGTGCCCCACAGCGTCCGTGTGTCCGCCGACGGCCGGGTCTACGTCGCTGACCGCGAGAACAACCGCGTGCAGGTGTTCACGTCGGACGGTCAATTCCTCGACCAGTGGACCGATTTCAAGTGCCCCATGGGCATCCACATCGACGCCCGGCAGACCGTGTACGTATCCGACCAGGTGCCGCGCCTCAGCATCCTGGACCTCGACGGCAACCTGCTGGCCCGGGGCCGCACCTTCGAGCACGCACACCAGATCTACACCGACCCCCGGGGCAATATCTACGGCGCGGACACCTCGACCCAGCGGGTGCAGAAGCTGGCGCGGGTGGGGTGATCCGGCGGAGAGCGGGTGAACCATGGAACCAGTAAGGCGACGCATGCGTCGCCCCTACGGATTTGACGATTGCTTATCCGCTCACGCCGCGATGCCCAACTCCCGCAGCTGCGCCATCAGGTATTCCTGCGTGCGGTCGCCCTTGACCCGGTTGCAGTGGGCGCACAGCAGTTGCAGGTTCTCGATGTGGTCGCCGCCGCCTCGCGATTGCGGGATGATGTGGTCAACCTCCAGGTGGCGGAACTCGAACGCCGACCGACAGCCGTTGCACCGTCCCTCCTGCTGGCCGAACAGCACGTGCTTGTTCTGGCGGTAGTGGACGGGCGCCTCGATGTCGGAGCGGAGTGGGAATTGGAATCAATATTCAGAGACCACGAAATCGCACCCTAAGCTTCTAAGGCTTTGGCGAGTTTTTCCAAGGTTGATTCCACGTCGAGCGCCGAGCGGCGTGCCAGTGTGTGCAAATGCTCCAAGCGTTGAGTCCGTTTGGAGCCTCCGTCGGTTGATTGCACTACCTCGATGGTGTCGCCTGCCTCGTTGAAGATTTCAAGCCGAAAGCTAGTAGTGGGTAGAATACCTCGTGTGACTATCTGGCGGGACACCACCGAAATCGTATCAACTGAGGTAACGAATTGGTTCCTTTCGACGGTGGGGCTCCACTTTAGCCTGCCATCACCCGTGCGTTGAATCAATCCTTCCAAGATTTGGTCCAAATCGATCATTTCGTTTCCTCTTGTGATTCGCCGAAACCCATCACGCTGGCCAATTCCTCCAAATCGCTCTGGATATTGTTCAGATTCTGGTTCAGCCGAGATCGATCGTCTTCCTCAATGCCCTGAATGATGTCCTGCCTAACTAAATCGTCCATCAACGTGATCTCTGTTCTGGCGGTTGTCAGTCTCTCGCGAAACTCGATCTGGTGCTCGAGACAACGGGCGATAATCCATGTGAGCATCTCTCGCAACGTTTGGTAATGTTCCTTGGCCGCCTCCCATTGGTTATTGTCATGCAATGTTTTGACAAGTTGGATCAATCCAATGGCGCGCTGCAAATCTACGGTTTGCAAATGGCGGGCGATTTGCTCCTGGGTCTCATTGGCTGCAGTTTGTGCTGCTTTGGAAGCAGATCTAGCGCCACGTGCCTCCTTGATTGCCCAACCGAGGCCGACGAGCGAGACAACAACTCCAACTACTGTGGCTATATCGCCCCAGCTGACCGACCAGAACTCCACCATATGTTGCGATTATAGCCCCATGTGACGACGTTAGCGAGTTGATGGATATTCCATCACGGTGAAGCGAGGTCGCCGCCCGTCCAGATGGTTTTGTCGGCGAAGTTCGGTGTGATGGCGGTGGTCATGATTTTCGCGGGTCAAGATCTATCGCGTTGTTTAACCAATCCTATCACGCGGTGCCGCGGGGTTTCGTTTTGGCGTGTCATCAATTGCCATGACAATTTTCGCACTACTGACGCCCGCCCGTTGACGACCTGTGTCTGACCTCGACACAGCCATCCAGCCGGTGCGGTTGCGGTGAATCGGCGTGGCGCTTGCAGGGGAGAGTTTCGAAACCGCCCGCGTATGGCGGTTGACGGCTGCGCGGGCTATTCCGCCGAGGGACCGACGCTCGGCCGATCGGATTGGGGCTCTTTCAGGGTCTGGTCGCGGACGGCCAGGTAGGCCGCCAGAATCACCAGGCCAATCAAAACCAGTGAATATTGCGTTACGTCCGCCACACGGTGGTCCGCAATGGTAACTCCAGCTTCGTCAACGACCGTGGACCAGTGCGTGTACAGCAACTGTTTGTCCCGTTCGGTGGTCTGTACTATGGTGACCACCGCTGCCAGCGTGGCCGACGCGAGCCCTCCGGACACGATACCGTTTTTGATCGCATCTCTCACCAATCGGGGTTCCTTCGTGATTCGTCGCCGGTGTTTCCACCGGATTGCCACACACCGCGCCAAGAATCCCGCTGCCACGGCGCCGAGCGCAAAACTTGTGGCAAGCTCGTATTTGGTCAGCGTGCCGAATGCAGCGGGATCGAGGAGCACCTCGTCAATCGTAACCGCATCAAGGTCAGGGGGATCGTGAGCCGTCGCGACCGCTTCACCGATGTTAATGGCGAAAAAACAGAAAAGGGCCAAAACGCAGATGTCGATCGGGAGGTACTTCAGGGCGTAGATGCGGCTCATGAGACCACCCCTGGTTGCGCCGGTGGGTCAACCGGTATTCGTCCACGCAGATCAGATACTGATTATACAACGGAATGATGCATTTTATTTGAAAATTCATTCGATAATAGTTGGATTCAAGAAACGGATTGTAGATTTAGGTGCCATAAGGTTTGATGAAGGAACCCTGAATTTTGGTTTCGCTCGGCCACCGATTCTCCTCGCCGCGGTGTTTCTCGCCACTGACATCCGCCCGTTGACGGCTTGCCGCTTGCGACAATAACCTGTACATACGTTCGCCTGACACCGGCGAATGAATTTTTGTATCGCGCCCAATGGCGCTTGAGGTGTACGTGTTGAATTGTCGTCGTTGTGATTCAGAAGCATTGCTGGAACTGGTCCGGCTGGATGGCCAGGACCATACGGTGTACCGATGCAGGAACTGCGGTTTCCTGTTCAGCCCTCCTGACGGAGTGGCCCAGTCGGCGGGCGTCGAGTCGTCGCCGCTCAGGCCCGACGGTGAGGCCGTTCGCCTCCGCCGCGCCCGCGTCGCCGCCATGCGTCCCCGACCCAACCGGGGCTAGCGCTGGCCCAGCCGTGGACGGACGGCACTCAAGCCCCTGATGAACAGGAACATGAGAAAACTGACGATGCGCCGGAACCGGACCTGTCGGAGTCTCACTTGTCAGAGCCTGGCCTGTCGGAGTCTGATCTGTCGGAGTTTCGGGCCGCCGGCAACGACAAATGGGTCCCGCCCGTTCAGTTCGCCAGGGACATCCTGGGGGTGTCCCTCTGGTGGAAACAGAAAGACGTGCTGGACGCGGTGATGCGCGAGCGGCGTGTGGCGGTCAAATCGGGCAACGGCCTGGGCAAGGACTTCACCGCCGCGGTGGCCGTCCTGTGGTACCTGCACTGCCAC
>MKWU01001457.1_pt1 | contig 40487 bp, 28 predicted proteins | sample 809101 | NCBI WGS metagenome assembly MKWU01 (sample SAMN05860141, study PRJNA318959) | sponge metagenome | host: Aplysina aerophoba | place: Slovenia: Piran, Adriatic Sea, Gulf of Piran | collected 2013-05-07
TCTCGATGCCTGCGGACTCATCCCGAGTGTCGTATGTGGTCATCGGGTCAAGTTCGGGTTCAAGATCGGCTTTCTGTCGCTCTTCCCACTCGTCAGGGTTGGCGCGGAAGTAGTCGTCTGACCACTTCGACATTCCCGCGTCGCCACGGAAGTCCCCGATAAGCTCGCCCTCCGGGTTGAGAATCCGCACCTTGTGATTGCCCCAGTCGGCGATGTACATGTTGCCGTGCCGGTCTATAGTTGCGCCCGAGGGCCTATTCAGCCTGACTTCGCCGCTTCCCGCCTCACCGTAGGAAGCGATATGCCGGCCGTCGCTGTCAAACTTCTGGATTCTGTCGTTGCGCCAGTCGGCGACGAATACATTGCCATCCGAATCCACTGATACGCCCCATGGAATATTGAACTCGCCGGGCGCCGTGCCAGCCTTACCCCAGCCGCCAAGATAGCGACCATCGGCGGAATATCGTTGGATGCGATGGTTCAGTCCATCCGCTACGATGAGATTGCCCTCCGGGTCGAAGGCGATGCCAGAGGGCCGGGTGAATTCGCCATCTCCCCTGCCCTCTATTCCCCAACTGCCGAGAAAATCCCCATCTGTGGTGAATATGGAAATGCGATGCAGCGCCTCGTCAGATATGAACAGGTTTCCTTCCGGGCTCATAGCAATTCCGCTGGGCCACATCATCTGCCCTTCGGCAGTGCCTCCCCTCACAAATTCGCCGTGGTATTCTTCATCCACGGTGCAGATCGTGATGCGCTTGGAGACCATCCGCTCCGCGACATCCGAGCCGGCGCGGTTGAGCACATAGAGCACGCCGTCATTGCCCACAACGAGATCAACGGGGTTGTTGAAGCCGCGCCCACTGACGGATAGGAAGCCGATCACATGGCTGTAACGGTAATTCATGATGCCGACCGTGTGGTTGCTCAAGCTAGCTGGTACTCCCGGGTGGATGCGATAAGCTGCATCATCTCGACGATGCGACGGGCTGATTCGGACTCGTCGGCATTAATGTCGAAGCGCAGCTCTCCGAGCATTGAAGCGTGGTCGTCCAGTTCTTGCCTCGTTCGCTCCGATGGTTCGATACTGCCGAGCATATCCAGGCATTCGTCAACGAAACGCTTGTGGGACATTGTGCCTTTGGCTTTCATGCTATCGATGATGTAGCGAACCCCAGGCTTGTCTTCGTCCGATAATAGGTCTACGGCAAAGTTGATCCGGCTGACTAAGCCCGCCGTGTTGATCCACTCCGTCCCTGTGTGCCAGCCTTCCACGCTGGGGGGATCGAGAATCCTCTGCCCCATGAAGTTTGACTGGTAGCCGAGGCTGATGTCTTCGACCTCAGGGAAGTCGAAGCTACCGCTGAGGCGGGCAGAGCCGACCACCATTTCGACAGGGCTTTTCACCCGGCGGAATGCCGAATTCAAGAAGAAGTCGGAGTTGAACAGCATCCTGAGCGTGGAGCGCATGTCGTAGTCGTTCTGCATTAGTTCTGCCGCCAAACGGTTGACGGCGTCCGGGTCTCTGGGCGGAACGGTCTGCCAGGCTGGAACCTGTGCTTCGTCCTGCACAAAGAAGTTGTAAAGGTGGCGCGCCAGAAATCTAGCGGTCGCCGGGTTGGCGCAGATAATGTCTATGACATCCTCGCCGTCAAAGTTGCCTTGCTCACCCAAGAACGCCTTCTCGCCGTGATCGTGGTCGTCCGGGAGATACTCGAATTGCCAATCAAGGCGTCCATAGGGCCAGACAGAGTCTCGTGACACCCTAGAAGCATGAAGGGGGGCGTTGCGTATCGTCCAGCCGGTGAATGCGCGAGAGCACTGGCGGACGTCGTCTTCAGTGTAATTGCCGACGCCCATCGAGAACAGCTCCAGAATTTCCCGACCGTAGTTCTCGTTGACGGCGTTCTTGTGGTTGTCCTTGTTGTCGAGCCAGAAGATCATGGCGGGGTCGCGAGACACATGGACAAGCAGATTGCGGAAGCTGCCGAGGCCGTGCCTGCGGAACATTTCGACCTGCTTTAGGATCGCCTTGGGCTGATTCAGCTTGGTGTAACCGGTGGCGAATATATGATGCCAGAAGAGCGCCAGCTTCTCTTCGAGCGGGCGGCGGGTGTTGATCATGCGGTAGAGCCAATAGGCCTGACAACTCTCCACGTAGATGAGGCTGTTCTGGTCGATGTGGTAGCGCCTGATGAGGTCTTCGTCTTCCAGCGCAGGCGGCGCGTCTTCCGGGTGCAGTAGCTCTTCGACCGTCGCTTCATAACCCTGAGCGGCGTATCGTTCCACCTCCTGCCGGCTGGCGCCGAATCCCGCGCGGCGAAGCAGGTGTGCCATCAGTGCAAGGTCTTCTTTCGTCATGGCACTCCCCTAGCCTGCAAATGTGGAATCGCTGATGTGCCGCATTATACTTAACGCGATTGGATGGCTCAACTGCCAGCTCGCCAACTCCTTATCCCCAAGAGTCAAGTGATGTATGTGCAGGTAATCTGCCCGTCAGCGGCGCCTGTCCAGAACTTCCGGGTTCATCACCCTCTGAGGCTCACCTTCGATGAAACTCCTGATGTTTTCCAAAGTCTGCCCGTAGAAGGTACGGTAGGTCTCCTGTGTTACATAGCCCAGATGCGGTGTCAGAAGGACATTGTCCAGTCCAAGCAGCGCGTGGCCTTCAGGAAGAGGCTCCTGATCGAATGTATCGAGACCCGCGCCTGCGATTGTGCCGGATCTGAGTGCGCTAATGAGTGCGCCTTCGTCAACGATAGGTCCCCTGGAAGTGTTGACGAGGTATGCTGACGGCTTCATTAGCGCTAGTTCGCGTCCTCCCAGCAGTGCCCTTGTTCTCTCGCTCAGGCGTGTGTGAATGGTGACAATGTCTGAGTTCTGCAGCAAATCATCCTTACTGACGAGGGTTGCGCCGTTGGCTTCGGCACGATCTTGAGTGAGGTTCTGGCTCCAAGCGAGAATGTCCATGTGAAATGCGCGAGCCACTTCCGCCATCTGGCTGCCGATGTTGCCAAGCCCGATGATGCCGATTGTCTTGCCGTCCAGACCTATGCCCAGGGTCCGTTGCCAGGCACCTCCTCTTGTGGCTTGGTGTTCCAGTGGGACTTGGCGCAGCAATCCGAGAATCAGTGCCCAGGTGAGTTCCATTGTCGCCCTGGAGGAGCCTTCGGTGCCGCTGACGACAATACCGAGTTCGGTGGCAGCCTCCAAGTCTATGGCGGCGTTGCGCATCCCAGCGCTGGCGATCAGCTTGAGGTTGGGCAGGCGCGCAAGCAAGGAGCGCTGGAAAGGCGTGCGCTCCCGCAGCGCCATGACAGCGTCGAAGTCGTGTAGCCTGCTTGCAATTGCGCTCTCATTGGTTAGATGATCGTGGAATACGGTAACGGTGCATTCCGGAGAGAGCGCATCCCAATCTGCGGATTGGAGCGCGACTTGCTGATAATCATCCAGCAGGGCCAATCTGAACATTTCTCTCTTCCTTCATTCTTTATTCTGATCAGAGGCTGTTGGGCCGACTTTCTGCTACGAGTTTCTCAGAGGCCGGAAAAATTGACGGATGTCTTCGGCGAGAATCTGCGGCTCTTCCAGTGCGGCGAAGTGCCCGCCGCTCGGCATCGGAGTCCAGCTTTGCAGATTGTATGAGCGCTCGCCCCATTCTCTTGGCGGTCGGCTGATTTCCGCCGGAAACGCTGCTACACCTGTGGGCACCTCTACCCTCTCGTCAGGTGACAGTGTCCAGGTGTATCTCTGGTTCTCCTTGTACATGCGCGTGGATGAGGTGATAGTCTCAGTCGCCCAATAGATCGTGACTGTGGTCAGCAGTTCGTCTTTGGTGAAGCGCTTCTCCACATCGCCGCCACAGTCGCTCCAGGTGCGGTATTTCTCCACTATCCACGCGGCGAGACCGACCGGAGAGTCGTTGAGTCCGTATGCCAGCTTTTGGGGCTTGGTGCCCTGGATGTGGGCGTAACCGCCCTCGGACTGTTGCCACTCCTCGCGTTCTCGCATATGGGTCTTCTCGGCGTCGGTCAGCTCCCGGGCGCCGTCCCCAAGATATGGAACGGGCCTGGTAATCGAAGTGAGGTGGATTCCAAAGAGGCTGTCCGCATGGCCATAGCCGAGTCGGGAGGTTACGCCAGCGCCGATATCGCCTCCGTGAGCGGCAAAGCGAGGGTAGCCAAGATGCTGAGTCATAAGAACTTCCCAGAGGGCAGCGGTTCTGGCAACTTCCATGCCTCGCTCTTGGGCGTAATCTGAGAAGCCGAAGCCGGGCAGAGACGGAGCTACGACATCGAAGGAATCCGCTGAATCGCCACCGTGGGACGCGGGATCGGTGAGCAGTGGAATCAGCTTGTACATCTCGAAAAAGGTGCCAGGCCAGCCGTGCGTTATTACTAGCGGCATGGGGTTGGGTCCGTTTCCTCGCTCGTGAATGAAGTGTATGCCAAGCCCCTCCACATCTGCCTTGTAGTGGCTGAACGAGTTTATCAACGCCTCCTGCGCGCGCCAGTCGAATTCGTTGCGCCAGTAGTCCACAAGCTCTTTCATATAGTCCAGATTGGAGCCGTAGTCCCAGCCGGTGCGGGGAAGCTCGTTGGGCCAGCGAGTGGCGGCAAGACGGTTTTGCAGGTCTTCTAACACCTCATCGTCGATGTGGACCGAGAATGGTTCCGGCTGCATTGATCTTCTCCTTGTCAGGGCGTAGTGGCGGGCGGTGGTCTGATTTTCTGGTTAGCTCAAGGCACACTCTGAGTATTCGAAGTGCGAGCAGGCTAACCATATCACAGGGAATGGCAAGAGCAAGGTGGGTGAGGCGGTAGAGGTATTGCACTTCGACAGTTGGGAACGATGCCACCTCTGGCGGGGGGTTTTCTAAGTTCGCAGATCGCCGCAGGAAAACCCGGATAGGTTCGATGGGCTAGAATGGTCATGCCAGAACTGATTGGTATAAGAACCAGGAGCCGGGTCGCAGCGGATGCCATGCAACGCTGTTCCTGCACCGCAAGGAAGGCCCTTGAAGAAATATCTGAATTTCAACCTGAAATTGGTGATAGGTGCTGCATTGCTTATACTCCTGGCGGTGGCGGTGGGTGGGTGCGATTCCGAGCCTTCGCCTTCGGTGGCCCCGGCGCCAATTGCTGCCGTCTCTTCTGCCACTCCCTCCTCAATTGCAAGTCCTGAGCCGACGGCTACTGCCGCCATAATGGCCGTCATCCCCACGGTGACCTCTAGTCCAACGGCAACAACAATTCGCGAGCCGACCGCAAGTCCCATGCTTATCGAGAGTCCGACGCCAACGGGGACCGCGGTGCGGGCAGAACTCATTGCCACTGCAAGTCCGCAAGCCACGGCAACATCACCGCCAGCGACACGCCGCCCTATAGTAGCGCCGGAAATCACTGCAACACCCACACCGGTAGCAGCTACGCCAACCGCTACTCCGGAGCCATTCGCAACCGTTGCGCCTGAACCTGAGACTGACACCTCGCTGGCCTTCGACTCCTCTGTGCTTCGTGGCACTCTCAGCAACGGGCTGAGCTACTACGTCAAGCGCAACAGAGTACCGAGCAACCGCGCTCAACTTTCGCTAGTGTTGAGGGCAGGCTCTGTACTGGAAGAAGAGGACCAGCGAGGCCTGGCGCACTTCGTGGAACATATGGCATTCAATGGAACTGAGCGCTTTGCCAAGCAGCAGATCGTTGACTACCTCGAGTCCATCGGCAGTAGTTTCGGCGCCGACCTGAACGCGCAGACCGGTTATGACCACACGATGTACTGGCTGGAGATTCCTACTGATGACCCAGAAATCATCGAGACCGCCTTTCAGATTCTCAGCGACTGGGCATTCGCGGTAACATTCGCTCCTGAGGAGGTGGATCTGGAACGCGGCGTAATCCTGGAAGAGTGGCGCGGACGGCAGGGATTCGGTACACGTCTGCAGGACAGCCTGTTCCCGTTGCTGTACGGCTCCTCTCGGTATGCCGAGCGTCATCCCATTGGTCTGCCTGCAGTTGTAGAGACGGCAGATGTGGAAGATCTGAAAGCGCTCTATCAGCGTTGGTACAGGCCCGACCTGATGGCAGTTATCGCCGTGGGTGACTTCGACACTAGTCTGATCGAGGCGAAGGTTAGGCATCACTTCGCGCCATCTCCTGATGGCGAGGCGCTTTATGAGCGGGCCGCAGTCGCACCTCCCACCGACCGTCCTGGCTTCGACATTGCCGAACACGACGAGCCGCGCGTTGCTGTGTTCAGCGATCCCGAGGCGCCAGGTACGCAGTTAATACTTGCACGAAAGGTTTCGCCCGATAGCGGCAAGGATGTAGCAGCGTTTCGGCGCGGTGTGGCGGAAAGGCTTGCCTTCATGATGGTGAATGCGCGATTGTCCGAGCGCAGGCAGGTCGCCGATCCTCCATTTCTGTGGGCAGGAGGAGAACGGGGGTCGCTGGTTGAGTCGCTGGACATTGTGAACTTCTCAGCCTGGTTAGAGACGGATGGCGTCGAGCGCGGGTTTGCCGCCCTGCTCGAGGAAATTCAGCGTGTCAGACTATACGGCTTTACAGACACCGAAATAGCCAGGGAGAAGGTCAACCTGTTGAGTTCGGTGGAGAGTGTTTACAGGCAGCGGGAACAGCTACAATCGGGCGACCTGGCGCAGGCTTACATCGACCACTTTCTCAGCGAGACTCCGGTTCCCGGTATCGAGACGGAGTGGGAACTGTACCAGGCAATACTGCCCCAGGTGACCCCGGACGAAGTGAATGAATCTGCTGTTTCATGGTCAGAGCTTGCGAACACTGTATTGATTGTTATGCGCCCTGAGGGAACTGAGAGCGGCACAGATGACGAGCTTGCCGCCTCGATTCAGGCACAGCTTGAAGCCGCTGACACGCTGGAAGTAAATCCCTACTTGGATGACTTCGACGATGTCCCGCTGCTGGCGACGCTGCCAACTCCGGGAACCATAACTTCCGAGGAGAGAATCGAGTCCATTGACGCTTTGAAGTGGACGCTGTCAAACGGCATTACCGTGGTTGCCAAGCAGACCGGCTTCCGCAATGATGAACTGGCGTTTAGTGCGTTCAGTCCGGGTGGACATTCGCTGGTCGCCGACACGGATCATGTGTCGGCCCTGTACGCCGCCCGAATTGCTGCTGGGAGCGGTGTCGGGCTGCATGACAACGTTACCCTGGACAAGCTGCTTACAGGCAAGACCGTTTCCGTATCACCCTACATCGACGAACTATTCGAGGGCTTCAGGGGCGGCGCATCTCCAGAGGACCTGGAGACCCTTTTCCAGTTGATCACGCTATACGCGACATCTGCACGGTTTGATCCTGCCTACTTCTCCAGGTTCGAAACGAGTATGCGCAGCATTGCCGAAACAAGCCAGTCCCAACCTGACACAGTTCTTTTTGATGCGGTCAACTCCGCGCTGAGTCAGAACCATTTCCGCGTGCGACCACTTACCGTCGAACTCCTTGAAGAACTCAGCCTGGAACGGGTGGAAGCGGTGTACGCTGACCGCTTCAAGGACATGGGCGACGCAACCTTCGTGTTCGTAGGCGCTTTTGACTGGGAAGAACTCCGATCTCTGGTTGCTGAGTATCTTGCAAGCCTGCCGACTGAAGGGCGTGCCGAGCAGTGGCGTGACGTAGGCATCGACCCTCCGAAAGAGTTGCAAGAGCATGTGGTCCATGCAGGTATTGAGCCACGCAGTACGACTGTGGTGATCTATGCCGGAGAATTGGAGCGGAGCATACAAGAGGTTCTCGCACTTGAGGCGGCCGGTGAGGTGCTCGCCATCCGGCTGCGGGAACGCGTCAGAGAGGAACTGGGCGGCACCTACAGCATCGGTGTTAACACAAGAGCAGGATTCCTTCCTGATCCCGAATACAAGGTGTATGTGTTATTTGACAGCGATCCTTCGCGCGCAGAAGAACTATTCGCCGAGGTGCAGGAGGAACTGGAGTGGCTTCGCGCGGGAGGCGAGCAGAAATACCTGGACACCGTGAAGGAGTTACTTCGGACGCCGAGACAGGAGGAGCTGCAGAGCAACGGCTTCTGGCTCAGGCAGATCCAAAGCTCAGTTCAGCGAGACTTGCCGTTTGACGTAATCGTTAACTTCGATGAACGGCTAGAAGAACTTACTCTGGAGCAAGTGGCGGCGGCAGCGCGACGCTACTTGGGCGGCGACCGCTATGTACGGGTAGTGCTTCTGCCGAAAGACGGTTAGCCGGCGTGCCCTGCTGAGGCATTTCTGATCGAACGGCCGCTTTCGCGATTGGACGATTCTCTGGCAGCCGCTCTTAGGTAATGACAAGGCGTGCCGTTTCGAGAGGGGTAAAATGCAATGGGAGCACTGCAACTGTAGCAGCGCTCCCATTGGGATTGATCTTGTTTTGACACTGAGGCGATTCGCAGCAGACTGGCGGCCGCTAGTTTGCGCTGATGTCGTCGAACAACTCGCTCCAGCTACCGAAACTGCCTCTGCCAGAACCATAACGGTGCAAAATCGTGCCGTCACTGCCAATGGCTATCTTCGAGGCCTGAGATGTAATGTTCAGCGATGCTAGCATTCCCTCTCCGGCGTAGGCGACGGGCCATGGAAGATCCTTCTTAACCCTGTCCGCCTCCAGCTTCTCGATGCTCTCGCCCGGGCTTGTGCCAACGATGTAGATTGCGACTTTATCCGCGTAGTCTGTACCAACCTGTTCCTTGATGCTCCGTAACTCGGCGCGACAGGTCGGTCAATAGGTTGCGTGGAAGTAGAGCAATACGGACTTGCCTTCGTCCACGATGCTTGAGGTTGTAACCGTGCTTCCGTCCAGAAGGCTCATTTCGAATTCTGGTGCGCGCAAGCCCACCTGATAGCCGACTTCGACAACTTCGGCCTGAGAGCCATTGGCGGCTGATGTGTCTGGCGGTGTCTCCTGGACAGGCTTTGGCGGCTCTTCGACCTGCGCCACTGGTGGTTGCTCGGCAACCTTGACCTGCGGTGGTGGGTCTGAAACCTGGGCCGCGGGGGCTTGGCCGCAGCCTAGCAGCAATGCAGCCAACGCTCCAAGTCCCAGAAGAAGGGCGAGTGATTTTCTGGTCCTCATGTCTTCGTCTCCAAGTGTATAGGGGTCAATACTTCGTACGATCTCTAGGTTGCAAGTGTACGAGGAATGCTCAGCTGGAAACTCCACCTGATGGCCGGTCACCGCGCTTCCTGCAGGCGGACAATAAATGTATCGCATTAGGACAAGTACACGGTGCTTCCTACAGCAATTATATCATCTGGCCGTACCTTCTGGATGCGAGTGAGTTGCCGGCCTTCGACTTGATGCTAGGGCAAGGATTGGACAAGTCCGCCTTCGCTTCTCGGATGCGAGTATATCGGCGATATTGCGAGGGGCTGCTACATAGACACGAACAGTGTCATTCCCATACTGGCAAAATTGTCGCCCCGGGCGTTGCGCTGCAAGTCTTTGGGATTATGCTGCAGCGCAAGGAACGACATTTCATCCAACTGATCCCGCCCACACTCCAGGAAGCCGGTCCATCGCCTCCTGAGGGAGCGGGCCCCTTGCGGTGTATTCAATTGCCTGCTCCAGGTGCTCCAGGCTTGAATAGCCCACAAGTACGCTGCTCACTCCGGCGTTGGTCAGCGCGAACCGCAGGGATGCCTCTACAAGGTTTTCGGCATAACCCTCATTCTGCAGGAATCGGAAGTCGTTCGACCTTGCCATGTCCTGTTCGTATTCACGACCCGACCCGATTGGCGCTACGGACGGGACGGCAATGGGATGTCTTGTCGCCTCCCCGGTCAGCGCTCCCGCCGCTAAGACGCGAATCACCAGCACACCCATGCCACTGGCAGAGGCATGCCCGATCAGGTCCCCGTAGTCGGGCATATCGAATCCTGGAGGTACGGTCGTTCCGGCGCTTGGATTGACCAAATTGTACACTGTCTGGATAGTGTTCAACGTGGCGGAGTCGATGACTCTGTGAAGCGCCGCAGTCTCCCCTACTGCGGTCATGCCTGCGAACCTCACCTTGCCTTGCTCACTCAGTTCTCGCAGCGCGTCCGCCACTTCACCTATCGCCTCTTCGGGAGTGACTGAGCCGCCTTCCGTTGACGAAACGACATGGTTGTGCATCTGAATCAGGTCAATCTGCTCCCGCTGAAGACGGGTCAGACTCTCCTCCACAGATGCGATGATGTCGGCCTTCAAGCGCCCCGGCTCGTGGGTGGTGACCCGGAACTTGGTGCCAACATATACATCGGCAGACAGCTCCTTCAGCACCCGCCCGAGATTTGTCTCCGATTGGCCGTCGCCATATGAGGGCGCGGTGTCGAAGTAGTTGATGCCCAACTCAATTGCTCGCGCAGCAGCCTTCACCTGATCGCTGTGCTCGCCCCTGATCATCAGGCCTCCGACATTGCCACAGCCAAATCCGATCTCGGACACCCGAAGTCCGGTATTGCCAAGAGGCCTATAGTCCATTGTATTTCTCCATTGTGTACTCTTTGTGATCAGCCTTTCGTTTCCCTGATGGTAGCCGTCATTCCGTTTCGAGGCAACCGAGGGGCGATATTCGTCGGGAATGGGAGCCGGGATGTGCCGATTCGTCCCGATTATGGTTAAGACCGCGCAAGGCAGGTGGCAGTATTTTGGGCACTCAAAATCAGTGAGAGATGCGTGAACGGCTCAGGCGAGGTGTAATTTATCGCTGGCAGCAGAACGGAGGTAGTATTGCATTCTATTCTCCACGATGAATATCAGCTACACCGATTCCGGGGGTTTCAGGTCAGCCTCGTTTCACTTTGCGCGGCGCAAGGGCGGCGACTGCGCCTGCGACGATTGAGCCCGTTAGCCCCAGCGCGAGATCGCCCAAGGTGTCAACGTATGCGGTGTCTAGCTCTGCGGAGTCTAGCTCTGCGGAGTCTCGAATGAAGGCGACGTACTCGGCAATTTCCCAAAGGATTGCCGTCGTAGCGCCGAATCCGACCACATACACCATAGTGCGCCATGCTCCGGTCCGGCTGCGCCACGCCAATGCGCCGATGGCACCCGATAGCAGCGACCAGTTGACGAGGTGATTGGCGTCGTCCCACCACCAGATCGTGTCATAGAGGTCCAAAGTGTTGCCAACTGTGTCGATTAGAAACGGCAGGGCGAGAAGGATGTCAACGGAATATGGGTAGCGACCCCTCCCGGTAACCGCGAACCAGGTGATGGGAACCACAATGGCAGCGACCGGATAGGTGACCAGGCGCCAGAGGAACGCCTTGCCTTCGAACTGCTGCAGACCCGAGAATGCGCCGAACACCAGCAGGCAGATCAATACAGCCTTCACTGCAAAGCTAATCCAGAATGCCGGTCGGCGAACCTCCGTTGCCAGCGCTGTTCGCATTCTTCTAACACCATCGGACATAGGTGTCTGCCTCCTGAACTTATCAAATTATGCCGGATTATTTCATCGTGGCTCTCTAGTGAGTACGGGCTGAGAGAAGCGCTTGCGAGCATGTCGGTCATCAACTTGCGGATCAACACGTCCTCCATTTTGCGTGCATTTTCGCTTAACAGGTAGAAGGCACAGAGTCGCTGCTGCCCAAATCGGCAGTCTGTACGAAGTTGCACCAGAGTTATGTCGTCTCCTACAAGAACGGTCAGCCTGCGCCAGCTATTCGTTCCAAGAGTGTATAACACGCAAGGGCAGCCTATTGTTATAATATAAATGTCACTTTAAGTAAAAGGATTTATTTATATATTTGACTAGGAGGAATCAACGACCGCAGGTGGGCAGACACTGGAATTGGGCATCGTAAGCGAGCGGACTGCTGTCGTGTTGAGACCATTTGGCCGGTTCGGCACATGGCTGGAATAAATTCCGACTGCTATCGGTCCACAGATTACTAGATTCAGCAAGGTGGGGAGGATGGAAGATGAAGGCGTTGAATTCTGGGAAGGAAAGGGTAGTAGCTGCCACGGTTGGCTCTTTGCGGCAGTATCTGGCAAGGGCGGGATACTCAGCTTTCGGATGGAGGGATACAGACGGGAATGTACTGGCAATCTCCCACCTATCCTCGCAGAGATTGGCATTTGCACTGGTGATCACCTGCGTCATCGCAATCACAGTTGCTATGTTCCCCGTGGACGGGTTTGCGCAGACTCCACCGAATAACGCGGCGACGGGAGCGCCTTCCATTACAGGCACTGCGCGAGTAGGCCAAGCGCTCACGGCGGATACGAGCGGAATCGCGGATGCTGACGGCAAAACAAAGGCGGAAAACGGCGACACCGGATACGCATACAGCTACAAGTGGTTCCGGGTTGACTCCGACGGAACGAGCAACAAGACCGAAATCACCGGACAGACTGCCAGTGCTTACACATTAGCTTCTGATGATGTGGGCAAGAAGATAATCGTCGAGGCAAGATTCACTGATGACGAGGACAACTCTGAAGGTCCCCTTGCGAGCGATTCATATCCGGGGACTGGCACTGTGGCGGCTCTGTCTGGCATTGTGGTCACCATTGAGGCAGACCAGGAGAGCGCGGTCTTTCGAGATGATGAAGTGTCATTCACCATCTCAAGGACGGGAGACACCGCGGAGGTGGACGTGTCGGTGGAACTGACGCAGACGAATGAGTACCTGGACGAGTCATCACTCTCCTGGACGGTGGTGATAGCGGAAGACGATTCGGACGGGACAATCACCATTCCGACTTCGCGGTTCACTGCAATTCCGGAGGGCAAGCCGGTGGCGAGTGGCACGCTGACCGCCACAATTATTTCCGCCACTGGATACGATGTGGGAACCCCTGCGGCTGCTGAAGTGGACATAGTCGTCGCCATGACATTCGAATTCGACATGGACTCTTATACGGTGGACGAGTCGGACGAGACCCTTTCGTTCAAGGTGATTGCGCGGACCGGAGAGGGCGCGGCGGCCCCAACAGGCAACCTGTTTGTGTCGGTGTCTGCGGTTAAGGGTCAGGCAGAGTCGCCATCCGACTATTCTGCCCTGTCGGCGATTGTTCGGTTTTCTCCATCTGACTTCTCAACAGAAGGCTCGGTATCCAAGGCGGAGAAGTCCCTCACTGTGGTCATCGTTGACGATGATGAGAACGACAGCGGTGAGACTTTAAGTCTGGAACTTAAAAGAAGCCCCAGCCTGGGTATTGCTCAATGGAACTTTGTTGACACCTCAGACAAGAGCTGCGGTACAAAATGCGCTGTGACCGTTACTATAACCGACAATGACGCCGAAAAGGTACGCATCGAGAGCGTGTCGATCATCTCAAGCCCAGTTGCCGCGTCAGACACCTACGGCGCAGGAGAGATGATCGTCTTCACCGTGGACTTCGACGACACAGTTGTGGTGGACACGACCGACGGTACGCCCAGATTGTTGTTCAAACTCGGCAACTCCGGCAGCGAGCGCGATGAGTACCTGAAATATGTCAGCGGCTCTGGGACTGCGACACTGCGTTTTGAGTACACAGTGCAGTCCACCGACGTGGACGATGACGGGATAAACATAGACGAAGATGCCCTGGAACTAGCCGGAGGCACGATCAGTGACGCCACAGACGGGCTAGAGGCGATTCTTGGCCATGAAGCTATCGGCCTGCTCACAAGCGACAAGGTGGACGGCAGCCAGATGCCAGCAATTGCTACTTTAGCCGCTCTGTCACTGTCGGGCGTGACGCTGTCGCCGGCGTTCGATTCCGAGGTCACATCTTATACGGGCACAGTACCCAACGGGATAACGACAACAACGGTCATCGCGACCCCGTCGGCTGGGGATTCGGCAGTTACAACACCCGATGATGACGATTCTGGGACTGACGGGCACCAGGTGGCACTTGAAGAAGGCGCTAATGAGATCACAGTAACGGTCAGTGGGACTGGCAAGGTGCCGCGTACCTACACCGTCAGGGTTACTCGGGAGGAGGCGGACATCACGGACGCAACGCTGTTCGACCTCGCTCTGGCGGACGACGATTCCAACATCGTTACACTCGATCCTGAATTCGAATCAGAGACTACGAGCTACACTGCTTCGGTTAAGAATGCAATAGACCGCGTCACATTCATTGCAATAACCGGTGACTCCAATGCCGCTGTCGAATACTTCGATGACACTGACACAGCAATTAACGATGCGGACGACATGGCCGGCTGCCAGCAGATCCTCCTGGCGGTTGGAGAGAATACCGTCAAGGTGAGGGTGACCGCAGGGGATTCCCTCACGACTCGGTCATATACCGTGGTCGTGACGCGGGGGCCTGCCTCTGCACTCGTGGTGAGTCCCAGCGAGCTTGATATTGACGAGGCAGGTTCGGACACATTCACCGTCAACCTAACCACGCGACCCGCCGCCGATGTCACCGTGTCCGTCAGATCAGACGATGTTGGGGCGGCGACCGTATCTCCCGCCGACCTCACCTTTACTCCAAGCGGTTGGAACGACACCCAGACCGTGACGGTAAGCGGCGAAAGCGATGATGACGCTGACAACGAATCCCTCACAGTGGAACTCGAGGCAATGTCCGCCGACTCGGGTTACGATGGCAGGGCGGCGTCCGTGAGTGTGAATGTAATTGACGCAAGCCCGCAAGTCACGGTGGAGTTCGCAGAGGAGGCATATGCGGTGGACGAGGGCGGCACGCAGGAGATCGAAGTTACGCTGAGTGCCGATCCCAAGCGTGAGGTCGTAATCCCATTAAATGCTAACGGACAAGACGGGGCATCCCATCAGGACTTCAGCGGCGTGTACGCCTGGCTGAGGTTTGGACCTGGCGAGACTTCCAAGACATTCTCCTTTTCTGCAACACAGGACTTCGACGACGACGATGGCGAGAGCGTGATTATCACATTCGGCGACCTGCCGCCCGGCGTCAGCAGGGGAACAACGGACGCAACTACCGTGGACATCATTGACGATGAATTCGGTGATCCGGAGTTCAATCTTGGCACTCTCGGTGCCTTCTGGACACATACCGACGACGCTGATGGCAACCTGCTGGTCGGTGCCTGCGCCGGCTCAGGGAGTTACACCATCATCTGGTCCGCACGCGAGGACCGCAGGGGTGCAGACGAATGGCTGGCGCACATTATCAGCCATGGGGGCTTTAACTCGGACAGACACAGTTTCAGAGAATCGCCGGGATCTTTACCAGGGCTCTATGAAATGAACGGCACGGTGAGGCTGCAAGGCGAAGGCAGTCTCACAATCCGCGTGCGAGGCCGCTTCGGCGACATCTGGGGAACGTGGTCGCCGCCCGTTGGTCTGTTCTGCCTTAATTCACTGGATCAGGGACAGTGAGGACGACTGTTTAGGTGGCGCAGGGGTGACGACTGTGGTTGGATGTCTGGTTGTCAGTCGGGAGTTATCTGCTGGCCTCCTCCAACGCCACCTCTGCGCGGTCGACATTGGCACATTTTCACTGCAACAATGCCGTGTTATATTTATCCTGCCAAGTTGTGATTGAAAGGAGCGTGGATGAACGTCATCTGGATAGTCTCCGATACTTTCCGAAGGGACCATGTGGGCGCCTATGGCAACCAGTGGATTCATACACCCTCTATCGACGCTCTGGCAGCGGGGGCAGTCAGGTTCGACTCTCACTATTCCGCCGGCTTTCCCACTATGCCCACGCGAGCGGATCACCAGACTGGACGCTGGACGATGTCATTCATGGGATGGCAACCACTTCCTGCAGGTGTTACCACGCTGGCTGAGATTTTGGCAGGGCACGGCATTCACACCGCTGCCTCGGTGGACACTCCGTACTATCTTAGAGACGGAATGAACTATGACCGTGGCTTTCAGTCCTTCTTCATGAATGTTGGGCAGGACACTCTGTGGTCTCTGATTCCTGAGCCGAGCTACCATCACGAGGCGCTGGACGTTAGAGATGCGTGGCGCAGTGAATCGGACAGGAATGCGCCCAAGACCTTCATGTCTGCCATCCAGTGGCTGGAGCGTCACTATAAGGAGGACTTCTTCCTGTATGTTGACACCTGGGACCCGCACGAGCCCTGGGACGCACCGCCATATTACACGGAGCTTTACTACCCGGAATACGACGGCGAACTGGTGCTGCCGCTATACGGCAACTGGCATGACGTGCCCGGGTACGAAGAGGCGCAGATGCGGAAGGGCCACGCAAGCTATTGCGGCGAGATTACGATGGTTGATACGTGGCTGGGCTTTCTGCTGAAGTCGGTTGAAAACATGGGTCTGGCCGAAGAGACGATAATCATCTTTACCACAGACCACGGCTTCTATTTCGGGGAGCATGGCGGGCTGTTCGGCAAAATGAGCTCGGACAAGTACCCGGACGGAACGCTGCGGCCCTACGACGAACGGGGATCGCAGTGGAGCTATTCTCCGCTCTTCGAAGAGATCGTTCACCTGCCTCTTGTGATTCGCGCTCCCGGGACTACCCCCGGCGTATATGGCGGACTAAGTTCTGCGATCGATGTGATGCCCACGGTGCTCGATCTGTTGGGCCTAGATATCCCAGAATTCGTACAGGGCAGATCACTTGCGCCGGCTATCCGTGACAATTCCTCCTCCGGACGAGAATTCGTGGTCAGCAGTCTTCCCTTCGCCAATCCGGGCGACCCGGTATTATCGGTGGACAATTTCTTGCGCGACCTCAAGGACCCGCCCGTCACCACTGTCACTTCGGGGGATTGGAGCCTGCTGTACAGCACCGCCCCCGGTGTTTCGCAGCTATACAATCTAAGTTCCGACCCTCGGCAGCTCGATAATGTCATAGGGAGGCACACGGACATTGCTCGAGACATTCACCGGCTGCTGTTGGAATTCATGCGTGAGAACGAAGTGCCGGAACGCCTGTTGCAGCCTCGTCTTGACCTGCGGCTGTAAGTCTGTGGTCGCACCGACCGTCAGCACCTTCCGGAACTCCTAATGATGGGTCGGAGAGGTATGCTCGGAAGGTCGGGCTTTAGAGTCCAATGAGGGTGTCGTCCGCGGTTTCCCAATTCTGCGAGTGAACCTCTCACTTTGGTTTAAGAGGGCCGTCGAGTTTTGTTCGCCGAATGGCGATACCCCTAACCAATGTTGATGGTCTTCCCTGCATCTCCGCTGAGAGTCCACAGTGGTATGATAATCCCTATCAATCTAACGTTTACAGGAAGAAGTCACTTGCAATATGAACACGAGCGTAATACATAGCCAAGAAAATCGAGAAGGCGAAAGGACGGGAAAAGTCGTCTGTTTCGGAATGGTAACGCCAGCAAGAGTCCTGGTCGTTGACGAGATGCCAAACTGGAACGCCGGCGCGGTCTGGACGGACGGCGCAGAATTCGTCTCGGACGATGCTGCCATCGTGGCTGGGCTTCTCGCAGGATTCGGAGTCGAGGCTGAACTTATAGGAAGCGCACTGGGCGAAGATGATGCGGGTCGCAAGGCCATCGACATGCTCAATAAGATGGGAGTCAGAGGCAATTTCGAAATGAGGGAGGACATCAGAACCCCTTTCGAGGTGAACATCTCCGACTCCAAAGGCGGACGGACTTACTTCTGGAACCGCCACCCTGAAGTGCTCGCGACGCTGGACGATGCCGACCTGTCCCCATTGCAGGACGCGAGTATGCTCTATGTGGACTGGTACGACGCGCCGCATATAATACGCGCGATGCACTGCGCGAACGAGCTCGGCGTTCCAGTGTATCTCAACATCGAGCACGGTCATCAGGACGAAGAAGCGCTCAGGTCTCTCGCACCATACGCCACGATATGCCAGGCGGTCACAGACGAATCCCAGCTAGGAGGAGATGCGCTTGGAGTGGCACGGCTGCTCGCCGAGAGCGGTGTTCCTACCGCTATCGTTACTCTTGCCTCTGGTGGAGCAGTCGGCCTGGAAGATGACAATATCATTCATGTTGAGGCGCCTAGCCTGGACATTGCCGATACCTGTGGTGCAGGTGCCACATTTTCATCCGCCTTCATAAACAGCAGGTTGAACGGAAGTGATCTTGAGGGATCACTGAGGTTCGCTGTCGCGGCGGCCTCCCTCAAGTGCTCCGTGGTCGGACCTAAGGCATTCCCGCAAGCGGAAGTGAACAAGCTTGCAGAATCGCTGTCCTCAACAGATCTCACTAGCTAGGTTCCAGATCCAACGAGTGCGTTGCCACGAGGTAAGCAGGTGTCCCTTACTTGTTTAATGTCGTGGAAGTGCCCGGAAATGACGATGACAGTCTGTTCCAAGTGAGTGTGGGGATTATCAGAGAAGGCTAACGATTTGGTGCTGGTGGAGAAAGTGGGACTATATTGAATACCGTGAAGCAGTCTATTATGTAGTGGTTGGAGTCTGCCGACTTCCTTTCACCACTCCTTATGCCAAGCTTGAATCAGCTCCAATTACCCCTCGCAAACCGGATTATGGAATAGGGACAAGTGGCCATCCTTTTCTCATGCCACATGGCTGGAGATTGCAATTCTCTTTAATCTGTCCGATGACGACATTTCATAAGGCTTTTCCGTTTCCCTGACCAGTGAGTTTTCCCCCATTGGGACTGATAGAAGTGGAGTTTGCGATTGAGGGTGAAATTCCTTACGACATACGAAACTTTGTCATTTCCATTGTGGACGAACGGTTGGAATTTCTTACTGCAGCCGAGCTCGGCAGTGAGATTAAGCAGAGAAGAAAAGCCTTTGGCCTGACACAAACAGACATTGCCAGGCAGTTGAATGTTAGTGTGAGCATTATGTCCTATTGGGAGAGGTAAGTTAAGGCATCGAACTCCTGCGCCGTATAGGCTGCATGACCCGCCGTCTGTCCTGGCCTTTCCAAATTGGCGCAATCGCTACAGGTTTTTCCGGCAACGGTGTGAGCGGGACGGCCTCAGTGAAGTGCAGAACGGGTTGGCGGAAGGGTGTTACACCGGAAGCCCTTTGCTGAGTAGGTGCAAGGCATATTGGGAGCCTTGGAGGTAGTGGTGAAACGCAACGGATTGCACACCTTCGTGGTGCTCCCGAGGCGATAGGCGGTGGAGCGATCATTCGCCTGCCTGGAGAAGTGCCGCGCCTCTGGAAGAACTGTGAGAGGAAGCGCGATACCAGTCTGCGAATAATGGGTCTCGCCTCTGCAGTCCTAATACTGAAAAGGTCATGGACAGGCTCTAATATAGAGGCGCGATATTCACAACAGGTTCCTATGAAATGAACATGCACCGCATGTCCCGCATCACCCAACACCCAGCCTCTCACCCTCGCTTCGCGAGTGTAAGAGGCTGGGGTGCCTAGCGATTTCAGATTTCTGTGAGATTAAACAGCGAACTCGGCACTAATCTGCTGCCGCAGCAACCGGAGCTGCCGCAGCCCTTCTTGCCGCCAGCGCTTCTTCCATCGTCCGCCGCTCCTCTGCCTCCGTCTCCGGCGAGAACCTCACCAAGAACACCAGCGCCGACGCCAGCAGCACCGCCACTCCCACGAACAGCAGCCCGTCCTGGTATGTGATATTCTCCGCCCGAAACAGGAAGCCGAACGCCACCGCGCCCGCATTGCCACCCGCTCCCACGATGCCAGCCACCGAGCCAAGCGCCTTGCGATTGATGAACGGCACCACAGAGAATGTCGCGCCCTCCGACATTTGCACGAACAGGCTGAACACTATCATCGCCCCCACAGCAAGGAACAGCGTCGCCATCTGTGAGAACACCATCAGCGCGATGCCCTCTATCAACAGCACGACCCCCAGGAACATCACGCGACCTTTCAGCCCGAACTTGATGCCGAACTTGTCGCCGAGCATTCCACCCGTAGTGCGCGCGAATAGGTTCATTAAGCCGAACAACCCCGCGATCAGCCCCGCCGTCTTGAGGTCGAGGTCGAATCTGTCATAGAAGTACAGCGCCGCGATATTGTTGATGGTCAGCTCCACCCCGAAGCATGCGCCATAGATGACGAACAGCGCCCACACGCGATAGTCCTTCGCCGCCATCAGGAACGTCCCGCGCACCTGCGACGCCGGTGGCATCAGCCCCTTCGCACGCAGATCCTTGTAGTTGCCCAGTGGCGCGTCCTGCGTCAGGAAGAAGTACGCGATTCCGACCAGGAACAGTGCCACGCCCGGCACAACCATCGCCAGCCGCCACCCAAAAGTCTCGCCAACGCCGAACATCAGCGCGCCCGCCAGCACCAGCGGCATCACCATCTGCGTTACGCCGCCGCCCATATTCCCCCAGCCCGCCGTCGTCGCGTTCGCCGTGCCAACGACATTCGACGAGAACATCACCGATGTGTGGTATTGCGTGATGACGAAAGATGCCCCGATAACGCCAATCGCCAGACGGAACAGCAGAAATGACTCGTAGCTCTGCGCCAGGCCGATGCACATCACCGGAATGGAGCCAAATACCAGCAAGCCGCTGTACGCGTAGCGCGGCCCGATCCTGTCGCAAAGCCACCCGATAGCCAGCCGTGCAATAATCGTTATCGCAACCGACGCGATGATGGTGTTGCCGATCTGCGCCTTCGTTAGTAGAAGGTCCTCACGCACCAGCACCATAAGCGGCGCAATCCCGAACCACCCGAAGAACGCAAGGAAGAACGCAAACCATGTCAGGTGAAACGCTCGCATCTGCGGGGTCTTAAGACTGAACAGGTTGATGCGCTTCGCTTTGCTGTCCTCGAAGGCCGTTCCGCTTGCACTCATGTTGCTCCTCCAAACCAGTCTGCTCGTTACGATTCACCGTACGCAGACTATGGTATGGAGTAGCTTTTACAGCGCAGTTACACCCGTGTTAAACGGATATGAAAATTCTGTAAATGGGATGTTAATTCTGAGTAGTATTTCAAGAACAGATATAGGGGCATAGGGGCAGTGTTGAATATGCGCGTGTAGGAGCGTTAATCATGGCTAGACAGCAGGATATCGCCGCTTTCGCTCACCGACACCACATAAGTCCGCAGCGCCTCGCAGTCGTTCCCCACAGGATTGCCCGTCGCAAGGTCGAACTTGTATGCATGAAGGGGGCAAACAACCTGTCTTCCGCCGATGATACCGTCGCACAGGGGCCCCTCGCGATGCGGGCACGCCGCCTGCGTCGCAAACACTTCGCCCTGCCGTGTCCGAAACACCGCTATGCTTCTCCCGTCCACTTCGAACACGCGCCCCTCGCCCAGCGGTATCTGCTCCACCGGCCCCAGACTGTACGCTAGCCCGCGCGCCGCTTCCAAGACACTCATCATATCAATCCCTTGCATGCTTTCTATCCTGTCAGCCACACACAGAAAATCCTGTACATCCTGTTAACTCCCCGCCGCAACGCTCACGAACTGGTTCGGATGCACCGGAATCTCAGCCTCGAGCCACGGGTCCTTGTACGCATCCACCGACGCCTGTATGTCCGCGTCCAGCCGCTCGCAGATCCCCTCGCTGTCATCCAGAAGCACGCTCCTAACATGCTCGATCCCCACACGCTCCACGAACCCGTATGTGCGCTCAAGATACTTCGCGTTCTCGCGGTAATACTGCATGAACCGCCCCATGAACTTCAGCACATCGTCGTGGCTATCGACGATGCAAAGCACATCGCCCTTTCGCACCCGCGATCCCGCCGCGCCGCCGATGTAAATCTCCCACTTGCCGCCCTCGATCGCGACCACGCCCAGGTCCTTCGTAGTCGACTCTGCGCAGTTGCGAGGGCAGCCCGACGCCGCGAGCTTCATCTTGTGCGGCGACTCCACCCCCTGGAACCGCTTTTCGATCTCGATGCCCAGCTTCACGCTGTCGCCCACGCCGTACCGGCAGAAGTCCGTCCCCACGCACGTCTTACAAGTGCGGAACGCCTTCGTGTACGCGTGCCCCGAAGGCATCTTCAGCTCCCGCCACACATCAGGCAGGTGCGTCTTCGGTATCCCCAGCAGGTCGATCCGCTGCCCGCCGGTGATCTTCACCATCTTCGCCTCGTACTTCCCCGCCACATCCGCCAGCCGCCGCAGCTCGTCCGGCGAAGTAACTCCGCCAAATATGCGCGGCACCACGCTAAACGTCCCGTCCCGCTGAATGTTCGCGTGTACCCGGTCGTTGATGAAGCGCGAATCACGCTCATCCTCGTATTCGTCCGCCCATATTGTCTTCAGCAGCGATGCCAATCCCATTTTGCTTGCCGCGTCCTCCTTGCCGCCCGCCAGCGTCTCCAGCGCCGCCGACACGCTCCGCAGCCCCTGCAGCCTGATAGCAGCCGTGAGCTCCGCCTTAGTCATCGGTATCGCCGGCACATAGTAGTGCTCCGACGGGTCCTCCGCCACCAGCCCGTCCGCAGCCAGCTCCAGCACCGCCTGCACCTGCGGAATGCACGACCCGCACCCCGTGCCCGCCTTAGTCGCGTCGCACACAGCCTTCAGGCTGCGGCATCCCCCGTCCACCGCCGCGATGATCTTCCCCTTCGACACGCCGTTGCAGTTGCACACTTGTGCATCGTCCGGCATGTCCTCCACATCCACCGCGGGTCCACCATCCGCCGCCAGTGGGAACAGCAGCTCGGCCCGGTTCTGCGGCAGCACTTCGCCCCGGTCGAACGCCTGCAGCAGGCGCGGCGCGGTGAACCCGTCGCCCAGCAGTATTGCCCCCGCGACCTTGCCGTCACGGATGATCACCTTCTTGTACACCCCGCGATTCGGCTCCACGTACGACACTACCTCGTCCTCGTCGTTCATCGGCTCCTTGTCGCCCGCCACCGCAAGCTCCACCCCCATCACCTTCAGTTTCGTCGATGTCTTCGACCCCGTATAGGTCGATGTGGACTTCTCCACGGTCAGCCGCTCCGCCAGCGTCCTCGCCTGGTCCCACAGCGGCGCGACCAGCCCGTAGGTCTTATTGCGGTGCTCCGCACACTCCCCGATAGCGTAGATGTCGCGGTCATTGCGGCACGACAGGTCATCGTTCACCAGTATCCCGCGCCGTATGTTCAACCCCGCCATCCGCGCAAGGTCGATGTTCGGCCGTATCCCTGCCGAAATCACCAGCATCTCGCAGTCCAGCGAGCCACCATCGCGGAAGCCGATTCCCGTAACTTTGCCGTTTCCATGAATGCTCGTCGTCATCTTTTCGAGGTGGAACTTCACGCCCATATCCTCGAGCAGCACCTTCAGCATGTCGCCCGAAGATGCGTCAAGCTGCTGATCCATGATGTATGGCGTCAGATGCACCACATCCACATCCAGCCCGCGGTTCATCAGCCCGCGCGCCGCTTCCAGTCCCAACAAGCCGCCGCCGATGACCGTCGCCCTGCCCGCATCCGCGGCGTACTCCACCATCTCTGTGCAGTCGTCCAAAGTACGGAACGGGAATATGCCGTCGCGGAATGCGCCGTCATCCCGGTACAGCCCATCCATCATCGGAATGAACGGCGAGCTGCCCGTGGCAATCACCAGCTTGTCGTACGGCACAAGCAGCCCTCCCGCGCCGTACGCCGTCTTCGACTTGCGGTCGATGCCGATGACGCGCACTCCCGCGTGCAGCGTGATGTTGTTCTCCTCGTACCATGACAGCGGGTTGATGAATATGTCCTTCGGGTCGTGAGTGCCCGCAAGTACGCCCGAAAGCAGGATGCGGTTGTAGTTCCCGTACGGCTCCTCGCCGAACACGGTAATGTCGTACTGCTCCTGTCCGCCAAGTGCCAGCACCTCTTCCACAAACCGCGCCCCTGCCATGCCATTGCCCACGACCACCAGCTTCTGCTTCTCTGCCATTTCAGACCTCTACCTGCTTGTCCTGTTCATTCTGTCTACTGGAGTAAGTTACTCTCAGTCCATTGCCTCAATCATCGCGCCGCACACCTTGAACTCCGGCATCCTGCTCGTTGGATCCAGCGCGGCGTTCGTCAGCCGGTTCGCCGCTCGCTTCCCGCCCCAGTGGAAGGGCACAAACAGCGTATCCTCGCGGATATTCGCCGTAACTCGCACTTTGAATTCCGCATCGCCACGCCGTGTGCTAATCCGCGCTATCCCGCCGTTCAGCAGCCCGTACACCCGCGCAGTCGTCGGATGCACCTCGACCATAGCCTCCGGCGCCATCCCTACGAGCTCCTCGACCCGCCGTGTCTGAGTGCCACTCTGGTACTGTGCCAGCAGCCTCCCAGTTGTCAGATACAGCGGAAACACCGAGTTCGGCGGATCGGCGGGCGGCTGGTGCTGCACCGCATTGAAGCCTGCCCTGCCGCTAGGCGTTGCGAACCGCTCCGTGAACATGCGCGGCGTCCCGGCATGCCCATCGTCAGGACACGGCCAGAACACCCCGTCATTCGCCTCGATCTTCTCGTATGAAATCCCCGAATAGTCCGCAGGCCCACCCGAGCTCGCCTGCCTCAGTTCGTTGAAAACATCCTCCGCACTCTCGTAACTGAAGTACTGCCCCTTGCCCATCCGCTCGGCAAGCTCGCAGATCATCTGCATGTCGTCCCGAACCTCCGGCGGCGGCTCGAACGCCTGCTTCCTCATAATCACGCGCCCCTCGAGGTTCGTCATCGTCCCCGCTTCCTCCGCCCACTGCGCCGACGGCAGCACAACGTCCGCCATCTCAGCCGTCTCCGACAGGAAGAAGTCCGACACCACAAGGAAGTCCAGCGACCGCAGCCTGCGCTCCACATGGATGGCATTCGGCGCCGACACGACCACATTGGAACCCAGCACCAGCAGCGATCGCACACCACCCTCGCGTCCCAGCGAATCTAGCATTTCATAGGCAGACATACCTGGCGCAGGCAGCGTATCGGGGTCGATGCCCCACACCGATGCTACATGCGTGCGCGCCGCAGGATCGTCGATCTTGCGATAGCCCGGAAGCTGATCGGCCTTCTGCCCGTGCTCTCTGCCGCCCTGACCGTTCCCCTGCCCCGTCAGGCAGCCATACCCGCTGTTCGCCTTGCCCAAGAGCCCCAGCGCCAGCGCGATATTGATGAACGACAGCGTGTTGTTCACGCCCTGCGCCTGCTGCTCCGTCCCCCGCGCCGTCAGCACCATCGCAGTGCGCGCCTCACCAAGCATGTGCGCCGCCCGCACCAGGTTCGCCTCAGACACCCCCGTGATCCGCTCCACACGCTCCGGCCAGTATGTCGATACCAGCCCGCGCACCGCAGCAAACCCCTCTGTCCGCGTCTCGATGTAATCCGCGTCTATCAGCCCATCCCGCACCAGTATGTGCAGAATCCCGTTCGCAAGCGCGGCGTCCGTGCCCGGTGTCAATCTCAGGTGAAGGTCCGCCCTCTGCGCCGTCGGAGTCAGGCGCGGGTCAGCGACGATGAGACGCCCGCCATTCGTCCGCTGCGCCTCGAAATACTGCATTATCGGCGGCATCGTCTCTGATGCGTTGCTTCCCACCAGCAGTATCGCCTCTGCGCCCGCAATGTCCTCCACCGGAAACGGCAGCCCCCGGTCGATCCCGAACGCCTTGATGCTAGCTGCAGCAGCCGAAGACATGCAGAAGCGCCCGTTGTAGTCGATATTCGCCGTGCCCAGCGCCACCCGCGCGAACTTGCCCATCAGGTACGACTTCTCGTTCGTCAGCGACCCGCCCCCGAACACTCCCACCGCATCCGCACCAAAGTCGTCTTGCGTGCGCCGGAACTCGCTCACAATGCGCTCCATGGCGGTGTCCCAGCTCACCGGCACGAGATTACCGTCCGCATCCCGCATCAGCGGCGACCGCAGCCGCTCAGGGTGGTTCAGCGCACTCGCCGCAGTCCACCCCTTGATGCAGAGTGCGCCCTTGTTCACCGGAAACTCCGTGTTCCCCGCAATCTTCGGGTCAGCCGCCGCGCCCTCCACCACCATCCCGCACTGAAACGCGCAGTACGGGCAATGCGTTCGCGTTGCCGTTCCAACATCCTCAAGCGCAATTTCCGAAAGCAGGGTGAATATCCTCCATTGATAGACTTGTCCCAGTTTTCACCCTATCTCGCAACTTTTTCCTTTGTATTGCACCCGTGTTAAAACAATGTGAACTATGGTCATCCACACCGCGGCGGAACTTGCCCATAGCGGGGCATCAGGTTCTTCCGAAGTTGATTGGTGAGTTCACAGGCTTTGAGGCGCGTCCTGCGAACCTGGGTCCTGCGAACATGGAAGGAGGCACGTGAGTGTCGGAACCAGCAAGAATAGTACCCCACCATTCTTAGTGCTCACAGGATGTACTCTGCCTAGCCTACGCAACATCTTTACGCTCATTCATTCCAAAGTGCAAATGTTTGCCGTATCATTAGTCTCAGTTCGGACATTGTTATGGACAGCATTTACAACAGCGAACCCCCATGCCAGATGAGGAGGAGACAGCTCGTTTGGCGAGCGTGATACATAGGGCGGAGTTGAGTAAGATCGTCGCAGATTGGATGGGCGTTAGCCAGGCAGCTGCATCGGATGCTACTGCTGCAGCCCTCTACAGCGTCGGGTAGCCGCTTTCTAAGAAATATCATGTACCGTTGACCGGTTTCGGAACATTCTCCGTTTAGGAGAGGGCTGCCCGAGTCCGATAAATGCGGGCTATTTGCCTCGAACACTCACGGTCCTGTGGGGCACCGCATACCAAGCTCTGTATCCTGCAAATCTCGCTAATTGCCTTCAGGGAAAGGGTCCTGCTCGCTCACCAGTTTCTGCGACTCCCGAATTGACATTCCAAGCTTGCTCTTGTCACCCCACAGGCTTTTCACATATTCAATGACTTCGACGGTCTCCTCGTGTGTGAGTCGCTCTCCAAATGCAGGCATGCCGCTCTTGAAGCCCGGATAATTGGGGTCTTCGAGCGTTTTTCCACCCTGACTGATGATCCGGTAGAGGAGGCCGTCGCCGTGGTGCCATGTATGGCCGTCCCCATTTAGGGGCGGTGGTGGCAGGGTACCGTCCGACCTCTTAATGTGCCAGTCAGGTTGCCCTTCTCCACTTACACCGTGGCATACGGCGCAGTTGGCGGCGAAAATCTCCTGCCCAGAAGAGGAGGACGAAAAAAGAGGAACTGATCCTCCGAAGGATGACGCGCAGGCGGTAAGGAAGATGGAGGCGAGAGCCAAAGACAAGAGGGTAGCTGTGAAGAAATTAGGCGCACTGCTGTACCTATGCAAGTCTACCCTCCGGAAACCCGGGCCGTGTTATAGGCTTTGAGCATTACTCTCGCTGATGCCCTAACTTAATCAACTTACCAGACTGGGCGCCGACTTGCGGATTAACACATCGTCGCATAGGCGTCTCCCTCGAATATGCCTTCGGCCCGCTGAACCTCTCTCACATAGCAGATTATTGTCTCTACTTCGTTCTTCGACACGCCTGAAACAGGTGGCATGTCGCCGAATGACCAGTGATGTGACGGCACGCCGTTGAGGACAGCGCTTCGAATGCTGGCGTCCGAGTGATGACCGGGCTCATAGAGTCTGTGCACCAGCGGCGGCCCCTGGTTCGTCCCGGTGGCGTTCTGCCCATGACAGCGCAAGCAGTTGTTGTTGAAAAGCTCTTCTCCCACCCTGGCGGTTGCTGACAGCGAGCCACCCTGCGCAGGGCGCACTTGCTCATCGCCCGACGAAGAGGGAATATACTGCAGTTGAATATCATCGCCGCATGCCGTGACCATCAGCAGGATCAGGGCAAGTCCGAGAACCGAGGCCACTTTCAGCCTCACTGGGCTTTCACCTTCAGCCATTTTAGTGCATCTCCTATTTATGAGCTTGCTCAAGAGCATTCTGAGTCGCCAGGTCGCGGAGGCACTCGGTCGAGGCGAACCCATCGGCTGTGGAGTTTGGTCCGCCATCTGATACGACTGCCGCATAATCTGAAACCTGTCGGGGAGACGACCCCTACATCTCAATTTCCCTCTTGCCCGATAAGAATAGCACCGCATCCCTTTGAAAGGCCCGGTTGCGACAACTTGCTCAGAAGTAGTGTATGAGGGTGTTCGCCAATTGTATAGCGCACAAGGAAGTCTCATTCCAGAATGTCCCAAATGCTGTGCAACTGCGATGATATACTCAGGTCATCTGGGATCGGGTCTGAATCTCAATGCAACTGGCCCAGATGTCTTGATTTTGATCACATCAAAGCTGGTGAAGCGCAGTGTAGGTGAAGACAAGGAAACATCGACTTGATACTCCAAGAAATCCGGAAAAGCCGTGCCGCGGCTGTATCAGCCACGATCACCCATCTTCTGGCGTGGGCTGCATTCTTGTGGTTGGCGCTTTGGCCTTATTCTTATCAGGGAATCTCGGCTGCTGCGGTCAGCGTTGATGGTGGAGGTGCAACTACGACGGAGGTGGCTCGATACTCGGCCTCTCTGACCGAGGTGAATGGATATTGGGTTCTGCTCCCGTTGTCTGCCCCCGTGCTAGTAACAGGGTTGGCTCTGCTGTCACTGTTAACCTGGAAGGGCAATGGCGGGCGGGCCGGCAATACTTTGATACTGGGAGGCTTGGCGGTAGTTCTTCTAATTTTCAGCGTCTTGGGGCTTCTATCAATCGGTCTGTTCTATTTGCCATCGGCCCTAGCATCGATAGTGACTGCGATTATTTTCGGCTTCAGACCCGGGTTGCCCAGACCGAGTGACGAGTGAGTCCGAGCTTACTTCGCATCTGGGAGGCAAGCGAGAGCGGCTTCACAGGCAGTCAGTCTTTATATCTCTGGGGACCCGGCCAAATTAGCGCCCGACCACGGGTAAGACTATTTTTGGCACTCCCAATCCCGCCTGATCAGTATGTCGCCTGTCTGTTGACATCGAACTACGGAGAACCTGCCAACCCCACGAACTGCATGAGCCGCCGGGATGTTTCGTACAATGAGCAGGACAATTAACTGCCGTGGTCAGCAAATGCAGAATACGGACAAGAGAGAAGAGGCAACAACGAGGATGCTCCACCCGTCGGCATATTCGTACTTGAGGTGCGCTGTTCTTGTTATCGCTGTCATGGTGCTTGCGATAGCCGCGGGCTGCGCGAGCGAACCAGAAATGGACGAGGTTGAAGCTGTCGAAGAGGTTGAGGTACTTGCCAATTCCGAGCTTGAATCTCGGGGCGCGGCTGTACGGCAATCTGATGCGGCGAGTGCGAGAACGGGACGTTCGTCTGCTTCATCTGCCTTTGACTCCACCGCGCCCACTAAGACGCCCACGCCGTATCCGACATTGGCGCCTATTCAGGTCCGGGCTGTTTCAGACCACGAGGATAACATCGGCCCGGACCTGGTGCGTCAGACTCCAGACGATACTCCAAATCCGGACAATGCCATCATTGCAGCAGAAACTGGACTATCAGTGGAACGGATTGCTACCGCGATGGCATCCCAGGAATCGTTTGGGGAATATGCGCATGAACTCATCAAGCAGTTCCCTGATCAGATTTCCGCAGTATGGATGGATTCGCTTCCTGGCACTGAAGGCCCCAATACGAGAGGCAACATCCGGTTTACAGGAACAGTACCCACAGACATCAAGACTATGGATAACGTCATACTCACCGGAGACGGGTTGATATCAATGGCTGATCACAGACGGCGCGCTAGAGTAGCGGGAATGGCGCTCCGCGACCTGGGATACGATAACTTTATGACGGGTTACGAACCCAGAAAAGGTGTGATCGACATAGAGATTCTGCTCCCTGAGGGTGTGGTTCAACCAAGCAAATCCGACTTGATCCCCGAGATGCGGCGTACTTTTGAGCGTTTCCCAGAATTGCAGGGCAGGGCTGCCCTGCTGGAGGCGGTCGACATTGAGCTTACTGTGATAAGGGGGGACGGACCCTTATTTATTCTCGATGACGGCCGTAGCGATGAATAGTCTCTCTGCCGGCTGCTACTTGGTCTGTATTCACACAACATTGCCATTATTGGGCACCACGCCGCCATTGCAACGATCTACCCACATTCATTGCAACATATAAGTACTTGCCCTATTATTAGTCGCGGACTCGGACATTTTCGAGAATAGATTCTAGAATTACTGGTCACATTCCAGATGGGGAGGCGATAGTCATATGGCGAGCGTGATACACAGAGCAGAGTTGAGCAAGATCGTCGCAGACCGAATGGGGGTTAGTCAGGCCGCTGCGGCGGATGCCACCGCTGCGGTACTCGACAGCATCGAGCAGGCGCTTTCTGAGAACGATCGTGTGACGTTGACCGGTTTCGGTACATTCTCCGTTAAGGAGAGGGCTGCCCGCCAGATGCGAGCGATAGCCGGAGAGAATGCCGGTCAGATGATCGATGTTCCGGCTCGGAAGTACGTCGCGTTCAAAGCTGGGAACACGCTCGAACAAACTGTGCGCGACGGTCATCAATAGCTAGCTTGATCTGCTGCCCCAGCAGTATTCTTCTGTTATTACCTCCCTATTCCGCGAGTCGCGGCCGAATCGCCGGGCCGCAAGGAACTACGGCAAGCTGGACATTCTCGTCAACAACGCGGGCATCAGCGGGGATTCTCCTGAGATTGATAGGCTGGACTTCGATGAATGGAATCGGATTATGGATGTGAACGCGACAGGCGTGTTTCTTGGAACAAAGTACGCTATAGAGCGGATGGCAAAGACCGGCGGCTCCATCGTCAACATCTCATCCATAGCGGGAATTGTCGGGGGTGATGGCGATCATCCAGCGTATCATGCCTCGAAGGGCGCCGTGCGCATCCTCACCAAGGCGATGGCTGTGCAGTACGGACCCCAGGGTATCCGCGTGAACTCGGTGCATCCGGGCTTCATGCCACCAATCCGTACCACCACACCAAATACAGGGGCAGCAGAGGAGCTGGTACGGCAGACACCATTGCAGCGGACAGGGGAAACCATCGAAGTTGCTTACGGCGTGCTGTTTCTCGCGTCGGACGAGGCGTCTTTCGTCACCGGAACTGAGCTCGTAATAGACGGCGGCTTTATCGCGCGCTGAGTGCGACACTAATACGATTGGATGGGTCTGCGCCCTTTGCCGCGGCCCCGTGAGGAGGCTCGATGAACAGCGAACTGCGAGGCAGAGCGCACCAATCAGAATTAGAGGGAATGCCTCACTACAGTCCTTGTGTAAAGTATAGGGAGCTTTTTCCCAAAGCTGGTAACTTAGCAGGACAGTCACTACGGAATTGGGTTGACGGCCATTACTTCTTTCAGATAATGCAACGAAACGCCCGCCTACAGTGCATCATACAAATGCTTGCCGTATCACCTGTTGCGGTCTGGGATATTTACGGGGGTGGTTCGAGTCCACTTAGGCGGACCAAGGCGTACCGATTTGCGAACTTTCCGGTGGGAGGTTCCGCTTGAGTGACACCCAGTGTTGAGGGAAGACACGGCAGCTGTAGCCTACTCATCGTGGGCAGCTCCCGGTTTTTAGGTAGGACTTTTTCCTGAGCACAGCAGCCCAGCCGCTAAGGACCGCTGATGGTCAACTCCAAGCGGTTCGACAACATCCTGCCGTCACTCGTGCAGGTGGCGCCATCGGACGCGCAGTCCGTGGTAACGGGGAGGACAATGGTGACGGTTCCATTGGAGTTCGGGCTGACGGTGGTCTCCCACCTGATGCTGTGGGGTTGGTCCAGCCGCCGGGCACGGGTAACCTCGCCGCCCGTGACGGTGAAGGCGTAATCCCGCAGAGTCTTGCAGCTGAAATCGTCGCCGGGCGCCTCGCTGAAGCGCAGTTCGAATTTGATGTCGGAACTGCCGTCGTGTGAGTCGGGCACATTGCTGACGGACGCCGTCAACGGCTGCTCGACCTCCGCCGTAGCCGCGCTTGTCAGGCTCTCTTCGTTACCCGCGTCGTCTGTGAAACTCACCTCTAGCTTGAACTTTTTGCCTTCGTCTAATTTCGCTGCGATGTATGTGGAGCTCGTGGCGCCTTCTATGTTCGTTTCCGTACCACAGTCGACCCGTATCCACTGGTAGCTGAACGCGCCAAGGCCATCGGAGTCCATGGCGCCGCCTGTGTCCGCCGTCAGGGTTTCGCCGATCTGAGGCGCGCCGGAGATGATGGGCCTCCCTGTGGCCGGTGCCTGTCTCGCAAATGAAGATCGAGCAGCTTAGCGACTCAAGTAGGATTGCGCCGTAAGGTAATAGATATAATAATATCCGTCAATACAGTATATATGTAAGGTTCTTCTGAATATCAGTGTCACAATCTCTCACTGCGCCGCGCCACACCCTCTGGTCGGCCCGGATACACTTGAGGGTCAACTGATAGCGGACCTGGTGTCAACTCCCAGAAGGAACGTCATCCCCCACAAGTTAGTCAACGCCCAGCTGCCCAACTCACCCAATTAACGTCAGCGACTGCGATTCCTATTGGCAGCGACGGTGAGTGTGTTCAGATCGGCCGATAACACCTATCAGATGAAATTCGCACGCCGGTCGATATCCTTCGGTTGCATCATCAGACATTCTTTGCTACTCTCGGATAAGACATCAGTTCCCTTCCGTGAGAACACAGAGATACCGCAATGACAGTACAGCGATACAATGTGTATGTCTGGGTAACCTGGCTCTCCCGCCTGATCGTCGGCGATGCCTCCTGCGAGTGGGCGTCCCGGTTCAAGGCGCACCACAGCGGATACGTGAAAACCAGCCGCGATTTCAGCCTCTCCACCTGGAAGATGCACCATACCCGCCTGCTCAAATACGTGCGCGACAAACTTGAGACCGATGGACACATCGTCTCCACCGAGCGCAATAACTGGTTCAAGCTGCAGGGTGGCTCTGTTGCACTGGTATCCGGACAGGCCGATCTGATAGCGGTTGTACCGGACGGACGGACGACTGTGTATGATGTCAAGATCGGCGCACAGCGGGACTCGGACGTGGCGCAGGTGATGATCTAAATGTACGCACTTCCGCTGGTTGCCGATTCTCCTTGGGAGGGTGAGTCGCTGGACGGTCGTCTGGTGTACAAGGATGGCACGGAGAAATACATTCCGGCCTCGGCGGTCGACTCCGACTTCAGGGAAGGACTGCACGACTTGATGAGGCGCGTCGTATCCGACAAGCCTGCTCGCAGGGTCCCAAGCCCGCCCGAGTGCAACTGGTGCGACCTGACTGGCCTCGACTGTTCGGAACGCGTGGATAGCGACCTTCCTATAGACAATAATGGTTCCGCTGCTGACAAATTGCTGCTTGATTTCTAACTAATGAAGCGTGTGATGTCGATAGCACGACGGCAGTCCGATCAGCATCCTTGACGATATGGGAAGTCAGCTGTCATTCGGTTGACTAGGAATCGGTCACTTCGGACCCACTCCCCTCAAAGTCGTCCACATCTCTTGTCACCATGGACGCGCCCCGGCAGCGGGCTATGGCCGCCATCTGGCAGTCGGTCTGGCTTAAGGGGAGTTGTGATACGGTCTCTCACAGCTATTTATCAACAGAGAGCGCTTTCGATTTGCAGTTATGTAAATACCGTTGTTTAATACCTCGCAACAGGCCGAACTAAGTAAGCGAGTTTTCCGGGTTCAAAGATGAGAAACTTCCTAGTGTCAAGACGAACTATAGTGGTAGCAGTCTCGCTAGTTGCGATGGCTTTACTTGGCGGCGTTCTGCTACTCAGAGAATTCAGCCTGCCGCGATCCGAATGCGTGCTGCCGCTTAATTCTTACAGTATAAGCGGCACATGGAACGACAGTTGCCTCTCCACCAGTCCCGCGCCTCACGTCGGTGGAGACAGATATGCGCGCTTCTACGCTTTCACACTGGACAGCGAGGCATCTCTGGAGATCAACCTGACCTCAACCGAGGATACATACCTGTACGTGTTGCGAGGGCACGGGGCCCGCGGAACGGTTGTCTATGAAAATGACGATGAGAGCTCCGGAAGCACTAACTCGATGGTATCAGGAATATTTCAACCAGGAGTTTATACGGTGGAAGCGACCACTCGCCAGCCGAGCACGTCGGGAGGCTTCGTTCTGACCGTCCACAGATTGCCCGAATCCACACCCATTCCGCACACCCCGGAAGCAACTCCGGAGCCTAATACCCCAGTGCCTTCACCAGAGCCCAGTACACTTGAGCCGGTTCCTACCGAATTACCGACGGCCGTACCGGTGCCAACTGAAGTGCCTCCGGTGTCAATGCTGGTCGGTGCCTCACATCACACCTGTGCCATATTGGCCAACGGCAGAATTGACTGCTGGGGAGACGACGCGTTTGGACAGGTTTCCGGGCATCCGTCTTCTGGTCGATACATTGCCCTGAGCCTGGGAGGAAGGCATTCCTGTGCCCTGAACCAAGACGGGGGTATCGTCTGTTGGGGGGCGAATGATAAAGGGCAGTCTTCTCCGCCTTCACGGCAAGCGTACCTAATGCTGATGAGTGGCGACAGCTATACATGTGCTCTGCACTCCAGCGACGAGGTAGACTGCTGGGGTAATTTCACTCGCGAGCCTGCGGCTACTCCGACGACACTTCCTTCGGGACCTGTGCCAACACCCCTTCCTCCAACGCCAGAGCCGACGCCGACGCCAGAGCCAACGCCCCTTCCTCCGACACCAGAGCCAACGCCCACGGTTACTCCGACTTCGGTTCCGCCGTGCGTCATAATCGCGCCCACTGCGGACCTCAGACATTGCCAGTTTGACAATAGGGACTTCAGCGATCTCAATCTCACGGAAGCAGATTTTTCGGGTGCACACCTTGCGGGAACCAAGTTCAAGGGAGCGATTCTGATCGGGGCCAAGTTTGTAGGGGCAAACCTCACAGGCGCGGATCTGAGCGACGCGGATCTGAGCGGAGCCGACTTGAACGGAGCCGACCTCAGACACGCTAAGTTCTCTAACGCAATCCTAGATCGCGTTACGGTAGTCGGAACTACACTCAGATCAGGGAATAGAAGGGACGACAACGCCATGTTCCGAAGCGCAATACTGACGAACGTCGTCTTCGACTCAGAAATCAAGCTCATAGAAATCGGGTTCATCAACGCAGACTTATCAAACACCAGTTTTGTAGGTGTTGATCTTCACGAGGCGGATTTCAGAGGCACCACGCTATCTGAAACCGACTTCAGCGGAGCGGACCTGACCGGATCTAATTTCAGTGGCGTAAATCTCAAACCGGCTATTATTGACTCCAGAACCCAGTTCAGGGGAGCAGACCTGAGCAGGGCGGATCTTTCCGGTATGGATGCCCCCTACTGCAACTTCCGGGAGGTTGACTTTGAGCACGCAGATCTCTCCGGAGGGACTTTCACTGACTGTGATTTCAGGGAGGCCGATTTCACGGAAGCCGACCTGGCAGATGCGGATTTCAGAGATTCCGAACTCGATGAGGCCGACTTTGAGAGAGCAGACGTTGAGGACGCCGATTTTGAGGGAGCGGACCTCACTCACGCAATGAATCTGCATAGAGCAGAGAACATCCATGATGCCGATTTCGATGAGACACAGTGTCCTGACGGCACCGACAGCGACGATACCGTAAGTGGCAGTTGCTACCCGAACAATCTCAAGCCCTAAGGCGTGTCCTCCCGATCACAAAGCCCGCACACCTGTGGGAGTCCACTGCGAGCGCGAGCTAGGCCGTTGACAGGCTCTCGCCCTCGTCAGTACGTCTCCGCATTGTGGGCGCGACGACTTCCGGCTTTGCCGTTAGTGAGATTTGCTCTTCATCTTCACATCATGCACGGAACTTGGTTCATCACTTATAACGTGGGCAGCCCAGAAACCGAAGCTGCACCACTGATGCAATCCGCAACTGCGCCCACTGGAAGAGACATGTCGACGACGACTGTCCAGCCTGGAGCAAAGCCCGAGAGAACGTCCAGATACTCTCCGATGAGGCCCAGGTCATCGCCAGAAACATCACCGAGCTAGAAGATGTCACCGGAGGTCCCGCCACTCTCTACCGGTTCGCGGATGGCTCGGTCGGCTACTTCGCACCGGACGCACCCGACTGGCAGGAGGCGGACGAGCTGAAGGGGGATGACCTCGAGCGGGCGCTCTGCATTATTCAGGACTGAGGAATACTAAGCGAGGCCCGGAAGTCGGCTTCGATGCCAAGCCAGATAGAGGCGTCCAGGCCCAGTGCTTCCTCAAGCTTTGCCGCGGTATCTGTGTCGATAGTAGATTCTCCTGCGATTATGTCGGCGACCAGCTCGGGCGCGAGACCGCAGCTATCCGCGAGCTCACCCGGCGAGATGCCCTGAGCCTCGATGCGCTCCTCGATGACCCATCCGGGCGGAACTGCGTAGTCGGGTCTGTATGGATAAAACTGCTCAGTCAAATCATCACCTCTCATTGATGATAGCACCGCTGTTGCGAGTGCGCGTTGGCCCAGGCGAAAACGCCGGCTTCAGCGCGATCGGCGTGAAATGGGCATTTTGTGGAAAATCTGGAGAATTCTATCGCCGTGTAATCGACGTAGAGGCCCTGTTTTGAGGGCAGAGGTATCTGGATCTGTCTGCCAGGGTTCAGTCGATACGTGAATCGGATCTGGATGCCGGAAGGCTATGGATTCAGACGAGGAAGGCCCGGGGCGAACTCAGCGATTAACACCTAGGCGACAACCCACATGACCAAGACGGCCGCAATGGCAAGCCAGCATCTGGTCCTAAGACTGGCGAACCGCCTTGGGTGATCATCATCCGATTCAGGGAAGTTCTGTCTGTGGATGAAGAGCCAGAAAATCAGGCTACCCCCTACGATATGGACCGCATAGTAGGCGAGGGCTACCAGGGGCGGCGGTGGAAATGTCACTACTTGTCCTCAACTGGCATTCGGACTACGGAGGTATGCTTTCTTAGCTAGAAGCGGTCCCTGGCGCTTGCGGAGCGTCCGTTCCGTCTACGAGATGTGTGCGAACCTCCAGCGGAAATCGTTGCCCTCTACGGCGCTTTTCGTGTCGATCTACGCGATTCCTGCGCTGCGAGATCATAATACTTGTTGACTACGACCGCTTCTGAACGACGAGGATTACGACATGCACCTGCGGGACACGATCAGAGCTTTCTATACGGAGCGCGGCGTGGAGTTCTCCGGAGAGCAGGATATGGGAGTCTGGCACTGGGACGACATCCAGATATTCGACTACCCGAGGCGCATATCACTCGACAGGCAGCCTGGTGCCGTTGAGATAGCAGACGAGCCATACTTGGCGTTCACGGCTGAAAGCAGCGACCGGATGCGCGTGTCAATTGTGGCGGAGACCGGCGACGTTTACGCGCTACGATTAAAGACGGGAGAAGTTGCGCTGCTCGGAAACGTCGACATCACGGATCCGGAGCGTGGCTTGAGTAACAGCAGAGAGCGGAGCCCGGTGTACATCCAGACCGATACGCTGATTGGAGACTACGCACAGGAGAGCGCCCCGCTTGGCCGTCCTCTGTCGTGGTTTGTCGAAAGACTGGACGTATAGTCCGAGCAAGAGGAACTTTCCGAGCATAATCTGCCATAGGATAAAGTTGCCCTAAATCAGTCGAACCTGGAAAACATTCGCGGCCAGACTCTGCTCCGACCAAGAGCACCGAAAGATTCTCCGCGCGCTGTACGTGGCAGACCAGAGCTCTGGGCGAGAGTTGGTTCTAGGACCACTCGATATTAGCAGTTGCCAAATCAGGGACTCACTCCACGCAGTCTTCGTTCCTCGTAACAGTCGTTGCTCTTGACGCTGTCCGGACATATAGTTTCTTCAAAAAGCGCCTCGTCGATGTTTTCTGCCGACCTGAAGATTGCATTAGTGAGGTCTGCCTCCACGAACTTAGTACTTTCTACATCAGCATCCTGAAAGCTGGCGCCTGACAGGTTCGCCACGGTAAAGTCTGCGTCGCTGACATCAGCACCGTTGAAGAGTGCGCCCTGCAGGTCAGCGTCCCTCATTCTTGCATCCCTGAGATCAGTGTCGGTGAAATTAGTCGCTCTCATCTCCGCCCTGTTGAACGTGGCCTCTTCCAAATCAGCTCCCTTGAAGTCGACTCCATCAAGGCCCGCACCGCTGAGATCAGCGCTCTGCAGGTCAGCACCACGAAAATCGGGTTTGATGTCAAAGTAAATCTTGCCGAGATCGACACCAACTAGATGCGCCCCTTGCAAATTGGCTCCATCAAGTCTTGTGCCATCAAAGTTCGCTCCTCGAAAGGTTGTTTCGGTGAGGACGGTCTGAGACAGATCAGTGCGATATAGTATCGCCCTCGTGAAGTCCGCCTTTTCGAGGTTGGCACCGATGAGAGAGCCTCTAGTCAGATCCGCAGCTACAAATGTGGCGCCCACCAACTCCGTGTCTGCTGGGAACACGGTTTCGATCGAGGTTGCTCCGTCAAACGACTGGATATCTGAGATGTCGGCCGAGCTCAGATCAACCTTCGTGAAGTCTGCGCCGTTAATCGATGCTCCTGAAATTGAAGCGTTCGTTAGCACGGCTCGTTCCAGCATTGCATTAGTCAGGTCGGCCTCTGTCAGCTTCGACCCGCTGAGATCAGACCTTGTCATGTCTGCGCCACTTAGAATGGCGAAGCTGATATCTGCGCCGCTGAGATTCAGTCCACGTAGATCTTTGCCTGACAGGTCGCATTTTCTGAGGTCCGCTCCGGGCAAGAAAGCGGTGCATGGCAACGGAGTCTCTGTTGGTAGAGGAGTTGCCGTGACCGTGGCAGTTGGCAGAGGTGTCGGTGTCGATGTTGCAGAAGGAGTGGATGTAGAGGTAGGTAGAGGCGTCTGGCTCGGGGTGGGAGAAACCGCATGCGCAGGCGTAAGAGTGGGTGAATGTGTAGACGTCGGACGTGGTGTGGGCGTGTCTGTAGGTTTGGGGGTATGTGTCTGAGTACCCGTCGGTATAGGGGTATTTGTCGGGACAACGGCAGCAGCGATCGGTGTGTTCGGCATCTTCGGAGCGATTGTCACAACGGGTGTGGGTGTGCCTGTGGATATCTCAACGGGAGCTAATGCACCACCAAGGGCCGGAGGTTGCGGAGTGATCTGGTTAGCGCTCCCGGCAGAGGAGACGCCACCGCCGGATTCACCGGAGCCGACTGTACATATCCCGATGATCAGCACCACGAGGGCCAAGGCAACGATTGCCGTGACTCTGATTGGAAGGCGAGACAGTCCTGCTGCAGAACCAGCGGCGGTCGGCTGCGGGCCTGGCGCCTAAGTTTCGGCTATAGGAGACGGCTGTGTGTCCGTTGGTCGCGGCCTTGGTGTCGACTTTGGAAAAACCTCAGACGTTTCCGGAGGAGGGAAAGAGTCCAGGCCAGTAAGGTCTCTTCTCGCACACCAAGGACAAGGAGCCCCGGCAATGTGTTCAGTCCTTGAAACCGGTCGAGCGGCGTATAGATAGTTGGGATTTGAGTCGCAAGCGCTCAACGATCTGGCGGTCTCATCCAGTGCATCCGCCCATTCCCTTGGCGAGGGGCGACTCTCCGGCACCGAGTGTCCCTCATCGAAGCATCTGGTAAACAGCGACCTGAGCCTGTCATCCAACGATTCCCATAGAATGCGGTCCCTCGTCGGCGGTTCCAGTGGGACCACTCGGGACTGACTGTAAAGAAAGTATCCCTCCGATATGGAATCCTCCCTTTGCGGCGCTTCTCCTTCCCCTTCATAGACGCCGGAGAATGGATGCCTTCCCTCCATCAGGATTTGGTATATAACCACTGCTAGTGCGAATCTATCGTGGTTTACATTTCTTTCTACTACTGCAAAATTCGCTCCTTGAAGCTCGGGAGGCGTGTAATCAGGTTTGCCCACGAGGCAGTGATACACGTCGGCTGGAGAGACACCATGGTCGCGAACCTGGAAAGAGTCAGCGTCTATCAGGGTAACGTGCTCGTCATCCGTGATGTGGGCATTGGACTCGTTGATGTCACCTACCACGTAACCGCGCCCGTTGAGTTCAGCGAGTGCAGTGGCAAGGCTCCGTGCGGTTGAACAGAGATCCCGGTAGTTAACATGAGGGGTGTTTAGGCTCCTGGCGCGCGGATTGTAGTGGTCAAGTAGACTGTTTTTCTTTTCCACCCTCGGCACCAGGAATCCGACGGCCTCTCCGCCGGGGTTGTCGTAGATAATGCCCTGCGGGCAGGCTACGTACAGGTGGCCGCTATTGGGATCGCTTGTGACAGGAAAGTATTCGATCATCACTTCCAGTTTTCTGAACGTGCGTCGAGTCCGTTTGTCTTGATGACAGATCTTAGCGACCAGCTCAGGATGATCGGGCAGATTGTAGACCGTTCCCTCACCACCACTACCTAGCTCGTCGGAGGAGCTCAAAGTGAAGGATCCGGTCTCTTCATTCCAGACCCGTATGCACTGTTCACTGGTCATTGGCGCAAGTATCCCCGATATGCATGTGGCTAAGGGAGCATAGCAACAAGCAATGTGAGGCCGTCGTCCGTCCTGTCGGTCACCCTAGGGGACGATAAGAAAGACTTCAGCCCATTCGATGCGGTGGTTGCGTCCCTCTGATTCTCCGCCCAGCGAAGCAATGGTGTGAAAAACGGAGAGTGGGGCCTGAAATCATGGGCGGGATCCAATGCCAAAGATTGAATACCGTCTGTGAACATTAGAAGACGGGAGGTATTG
>MKWU01001458.1_pt1 | contig 40481 bp, 32 predicted proteins | sample 809101 | NCBI WGS metagenome assembly MKWU01 (sample SAMN05860141, study PRJNA318959) | sponge metagenome | host: Aplysina aerophoba | place: Slovenia: Piran, Adriatic Sea, Gulf of Piran | collected 2013-05-07
GGGGGGGCGAGCGTGAAAAGGCGGTCGGGGCCGGCGCGTGTAACAGTGGGTCCGGCGGTGCCTGGGCTGTTTTTCGTGCAGTGAGTTTCATTTCTGCTTTTGTAGAAAGGGCTTTTGTAGAAAGGGCTTTTGTAGAAAGGGCTTTTGTAGAAAGGGCTTTTGTAGAAAGGGCATGGAGCGGCTGCAGGGTGCGGCCCCCTGCACCCGGATCGGTCTGCCGTTTTCGTGTCCTGGCATGCTGTCCAGATGCACCCTTGCAGCGGCAAGGTGTTCACGCGCAAGGGCTGTGGAGAGCTTCAGTGTAGGCTCAAGGGTTCTTGCGGTTGGTCAGTGCCTGACTGAATGTATGAGTTGGTGAGGTGCAGGCTTGGCGCGCAAAGATACAGCAATCCAGGCTTCGCTTGACCTGTAGGGGGGGGAAGCCATGCTCCTGAGCAACGAATAATTGACCCACCCGGACATACTGGACAAAATACACGGCTTTTGTACTGGTTGAATACGCATGCCACGCAGCAAGCTGCTTTTTTTGGTGTCCATCCTCTTGAGTGGGCTGCTTGTTGCGGCTGACCAGTGGACCAAAGGCTGGATTGTGCACCACTTTATTCCAGGAGAATACCGGTCTCTTGTACCCGGCTATTTTGGGCTGACGCTAACATACAATACGGGCGCGGCCTTTGGCTTTCTCGCGGGGCTTGATGGTCAGCAGCGCTGGTTTTTTGTTGTTGTCGCTCTCGGGATGAGCCTGTTTCTGTTAGTCTGGCTGGCCAGGTTGGAGACGGGATGCAAACTGCAGGCTGTGGCCCTGGCGCTGATTCTCGGCGGTGCTCTCGGTAATCTTCAGGATCGGGTGGAGCTGGGATACGTGGTCGATTTTATTCTTTTTCATTTTGGTAGTTCCTGGTTTTTCCCTACTTTCAATCTGGCTGATGCGGGGATCAGCGTGGGAGCTGTGTTGGTGTTGTTGGAGCAGAGTGTGTTTGCCACAGGAAAAGACAGGAAAGGCTTGCTATGAGTGTCGGAGATGGCGGCATCGTGCCTGAGCAGGGGGCGCGGGTCAGGCTGCATTTTGCCTTGAAGCTGAATAGCGGGGAACTGGTGGACAGCACTTTCGACGGCGATCCCGTTTCCCTTGTGATTGGTGATGGTACCTTGCCGGACGGTTTTGAGCGCTGTCTGCTGAGTATGGAGGCCGGTACTCGTCGTATATTCCAGCTATCTCCCGAGCAGGCGTTCGGGGCGCACCGTGCTGAAAATGTTCATCGGCTGCAACGGCGACGGTTTTCGACTGGCATGGCGCTGGAAACAGGGCTGGTGGTTGGTTTTGCCTCGCCGGGCGGTGGCGAGTTGCCGGGTGTTGTCTGTGCCCTGGACGAACAGTACGTCACGATTGACTTTAATCATCCGCTGGCGGGCCAGAGCCTGGAATTTGAAGTGGCACTTGAGTCTGTCAGTGCGGCAGAGTCAGTAAAAGACGGGCTGGTGGATGGTGTTGGGCTGGCTCCTGTGGCTGGTCGAGCCTCTGGCTGATTGAAGCTGTCTGCCGGTGCCAGCCGCGCCGGGGGGCGTTTCCCCCTTGTTGCCTGTCCTCTTTCATTCTGTTCATTCTGCCGCTTACTCCTTTATCTGCGTTCCCCTCTTCACGAAAGCGTCACACCTCCGGGTATTCTCTCTGTCTGTCAGCTAGTCTTTGACAGGAGGGTGATGGGCTGGGCCAGGGAGGTGTCTGGTGAGAATAAAAAAACTCAGACGGCCAGGGTGTCAGGATCTGTGGGGTTTTACCCTGATAGAGTTGCTCGTGGTGACCGCCGTTTTCACCCTGCTGGTGACAGCGGGGGTGCCCTCCCTTGTGCGGTTTGTTGAACGCCAGCAGGCAGAGTCCGCCGCTGACTCTTTTCAGCGTTTCGTCACTTTTGCACGTGCAGAAGCCCTGGTGCGCGGTCGGAACCTTGTGATCTGTCCGCGTCAGCTCGCCAGTGTGCAGTGCGACAACACGGCGGCGGCTGATGATGCCGAGGAGGCCGACATCTGGAGGCAGGGATGGCTGGTGTTTGTGGACTATGACGGCGATCCGCTTTCGGTTGGTGCTGATGACCTGGTTCTCAGAGTGCAGGATGCGCTGGATGATGATCTGGGAATGCTGCTGAGAGGCAACACCGGGCCCGGATACTTGCAGTACATCCGCATGACACGATCTGGCGGAAGCCATCCTTTGAATCCTTCTGTGTTGTTTTGCCTACAGGATGGTAGCGGCATCTACTATGCCGCCAAGCTCCTGGTCTTCCGGGGGCGTGTCCGGCAGTCTGACCCTGATCAGGCGAGGGAAGAGTGCAGTGCAGAAAGTCTATAGTGCCGCCCTGTTTTCAAGGCCTGTCCGCTGGAAACCGGGGGGCGGCAGGGCGCCCGGATTCAGTCTGGTCGAGAATCTTGTCACCTTGTTTATCCTGTCGCTGGGGCTGCTGGCGGTAGCCGGCCTGCAGCTGGAAAGCACCAGAGCCCAGCAGAGCAGTCATCAGGATGGTCGGGCTCTGGAGCTGGTGCAGGGGCTGGCTGATCGCATGAGAGCCAACCTGGATGGGGCCCGGATTGGCGCCTATGTCCTGTCGGGCTCGCCGCCTGCAGGCCCACAATCGAACTGTCTTGCATCTCAGGGGTGTACGCCAGCGCAGATGGCTCTCAATGACCTCTGGGAGTGGCAGCAGGATATCAGCAGCAGTCTTCCGGGCGGGATCGGGGTTGTGTGCCTGGACAGTACACCCAGTCGCAATCCGGGTGATTTCATAGGCAGTAGTGATACTGTTGTTTCATCGCGCTGTGATGGACAGGGCTCAATTTACATGATTCACGTGTTGTGGGACCGGGGGGCAAGGCCGGATGGCAGACTGGAGCTGACTGCGGACCCTTTGACATCCGATGGGCATTTTTTTATGGCCTTTGAGCCTTGAGTGCGCCTATGAAGCAAAGACACAGATGTACACAGAGCGGCTCTACCCTCATTGAACTTCTGGTAGCCAGTCTCATAGGCGTTTTTCTTTTGTATGGTGCGCTGTCCGTGTTGCTGGGCAGTCGGCTCAGTTATCAATTCCAGCAAAGCGCATCGGATGTGGAGAGCCGTGGCCATCTGGCTCTGGCCCTGATGGCAGAAGATATACGGGCTGCAGCCTACAGCGGCTGCGGTGCTGATGACGCCTCTGTTCTCAGTGCGGTTCCTGCCATTCAACAACAAGCCTGGTCTGATCAAGTGTTGAGTGGTAGTGAGGGGAGCGGTCTGCTGCCCGGGGAACCTCTCGACCTCTACGGGTTGAGTATCTCCAATGGCAGCCCCCTGGGCGTGCCTGTCCTTGCCAGCAGCGACATGATTCTGCTTGGCAAGGCACTTCCGTATGTTATGGGGATAGATTCTGTCACGGTTGCGCCGCCGGTCCTGCGTCTTCAGGCCGATCCTGCCACGCTGTCTGGCTTTCCCGATAACACCGAGTCTGATCCCAGTCGTGTGTTATTGATCAGTGATTGCGTATACAACCTGGCTGTGAGGGCTGTTTCCTTTTCACCTGGAGGGGCTGTGGATCTGGATGCCAGCACGGATCTGGGGGCACTGAGTGTGCTCACAGCGATGGATCAGCCGCAGGCTGTGATGTTTGATTTTATGGCTTATTACCTTGCGATCCCAAGCGGCAGGAGTCGCCCTTCGCTTTACCGTAAGCAAATCGGTTCCGATGGCGTGTCGGCACCCGGCGAGGAACTGGTGCCAGGCATCCTCAATCTTCAGTTTCTGTACGGCGAAAATATAGACAGCCGGCCATCGGCTGATCGTTACCTGAGCGCAGCTGATGTGGAAGACTGGGCAAATGTTGTGAGCGTGCGCATTTATATGCTGGTGGAAAGTGAAGAGGAAAGCAGTGGTGGCCCGGGAACAGGGTTTACTTATTTTGGTGTTTCTTACCAGCCTGAAGATGCCGGTGACAGGCGTATTCGTCGCGCCTTTTCTACCACTGTGACCCTGAGGAACAGGATGTCGGGCCTGGCATTGAACGCAGGTCAATAAAGCCGTGCAACAAGCAACAACAAGGAGGCTGGCATGCGGGAAAAGCAGTCGGGAGCTGCGCTCATTGTAGCCATGGTTGTACTTTTGCTGCTGACCCTGCTGGGCACAGGCAGCATACAGACAGTGACCTTTGATGCGCGGTTGAGCAAGGGGATGCAGGATCGCAGTTATGCCTTTCAACTGGCGGAAACGGGGTTGCGCACGGCAGAAAGCCTGCTGTCATCCATCGAAGACGCTCAGGCTGTGGCCGCCCAGGCAGGGGCCGCTGGCATGCACTTTGAAACAGGCACTGCCGATTACTTTGACAGTGCCTACTGGCAGACGATTGCGCTGGGAACTGCTGCGCATCCGGTCAAGATTGTCGTGCAGCGGTGGCGATTTGTTTCTGACAGCCTGGTTGTCGGCGCTCGCCAGCCTGGTGGAATTACCTATTATCTTGTTACATCCCGGGGCACAGACCCCGGCTATATCGACTGGCTGTCAGCAGGCAATGCTGAGCGTGACAATCAGGTGCGCTCGGAGGCGATTGTGCAGAGTGTGTATGCTGTGAGGCATGCTGACTGAGGCGGACTGACAGGGAGGTCGCGAGATGGCACTGATCAAACGAAGCGCGTTATGGTGCCGGGCAAGGGCTCTGCCCGGTGTTTCTGTTATCGGGCGGGCCGGTCTGTTCAGTCTGTTGCTGTGCAGCTCCGGGGCGGGGGGATTTTCACCGGCGCAGACCCCCTTGTTTCTGGGAGGATCTGTGGCACCCAATGTCATGTTGATGCTGGATGATTCCGGTTCCATGGATTGGGAAGTGCTGATGAAGCCGTACTACAGGTACTGCCAATATATGCAGAGGGGTTATCCCTGTCAGGCTACTTCATACCCTCTTGATGATGGTTGGCCGAGGATCGACTATTACGGATCAAGGCATTTCCCTTACCTGTACGCCAACATCGACAATGTGTACAGCGCGTTCGACACCTCGAGCCTTCATGGCGGGACTCTGGAGAGGACGGTATGGTCGCTGAATTCGTTCAATGATCTGCTCGGCCTGGGGGACTGGCGTGTCTTTTCGAGTGATGCCAATGTCATGTATTTCGACCCTGCCCGAGAATACAGGCCATGGAGCGCGTGGCTGCCCAACGCTGCTTTCACCGCAGCACGTTCTCACCCCGTCTCATCGGAGAGGGGGTATGGTTCGAGGCGCAATCTTACGGGTGCTTTCTACGCTGTTGCCATTGACGACAGTGGCTTTTCTGGCAGGGCGCCCTCTCCTTTTTCCTTCAATTACCGTGCGGGCAGCAATGGTCTTATTGATGCCTGGGACTCTCTGACCTTGTATCAGATACAGGCGAACACCATCGACGTCTGGTCAGTCGCTTTCCGTCCGCAGGGTAGCGAGATCAGGCCGTCTGTTGTGCGACGGCCGAGTATTACTGCAATAGCGGAAGTCAGGAGGATCCAGCAGAACTATGCCAACTGGTATCAATACCATCGACGACGCTCATTTGTTGTCAACAGCGCTGTCAGCGGCGTGATTGAGCAGGCGCCCCATTACCGTTACGCGCTGGGACTGATTAACGCCGGTTGGCTGGCGCGGTCGCCTGTAGGGGATCTGGCCAGCCATAACAGCAATTTGCTGGCGAGACTGTTTGCACATGACCCGCGCGCGCTGCCCACACCTTTGCGTGCAGGGTTGAATGGGGTAGGCAGCTATTTGCGGCAGACTACGGATCAGCCAGGCAGACCGGCGCCCATCCAGTACAGCTGCCAACAGAATTTTTCTGTGCTTTTTACGGATGGCTTCTGGAACGGTCGCAACTCTGGTTCGATAGGAGACGTTGATGGTGACGGTTATCCTTTTACACTGGCGGATCATGCGCGCTATTTCTACGAGACCGACTTGCGTCCCGATCTTGATGACAGGAATCCAGTTTTTGGCGCAGACTCCCCGGCCTGGCAGCATTTATCCACCTTCGGTGTGGCTTTTGGTGTGCGAGGGGCACTGAGAGACTTTGATGGCGATGGCTGGCCCGAGCTCGGCGGCAGGGCGCCCACGATCAATGGCGCATGGGGCAATCCTTACGCGACCAATGCTGCCAAGGTGGATGATCTCTGGCACGCCGCCTTCAACAGCAAGGGGCTTTTCGCTGCGGCCAGTTCACCGCAGGATATCAGCCAGGGGCTGCTGGATGCACTGGCAGAGGTGGAGCGGCGTACAGGTACAGCCTCTTCGGTCGCAGCCAACTCCGGGAGTGTCAACACGGATACGTTTTTGTATCAGGCACGCTTCAACAGTGGGCACTGGACGGGTGATCTCTGGGCCTTGCCACTGAACGATCCGGCCGGGCAGACACAGGATATCCTGCCACAGGATACGCTCTGGAAAGCGAGCAGCTTCTTTGAAAGCAGCGCGTTCAAGCCCGGGACGCGTCTGGTACTGACCGCAGACCAGCCGGTGGCGGGTGGGGCGGTGACCGGACGTCCGTTTCACCATGGCACGGCGGGTAACCTGTCAGCGCGCTACCTGAGCTGGCTGGAGGCCGGCATGGCGCCACTGGGCGCTTCCGGTGATGCGGGTGCCTTTACAGCGGCCTTGATTGACTGGTTGCGCGGTGCGTCTGCCGGCAATTTCAGTGCCTATCAGTTCCGGCAGCGTGAAGGCATTCTGGGCGACCTTGTTCATTCTGATCCTGTGTATGTAGGCGCACCGTCGGCCTTCGGCCCTCTGTATTCCAGCGATGCTTACCGGGCTTTCAAGGCCGCCCATGCTGATCGCAATCCCATGATTTATGTGGGTGGCAACGATGGCATGCTGCACGCGTTTGAAGGTTCCTCCGGTCAGGAAAAGCTGGCTTTTATTCCCGCAACAGTGGTGCCCGAGCTGTACAAGCTGGCTGATCCGGATTACAGCCATCGTTATTTTGTGGATGGGCATATCACGGTGGGCGATCTGTGTACCGGGGCGGGAACCTGCACATGGAAAAGCTTGTTGGTGGGAGGCCTGGGGGCCGGGGGCAAGGGCATCTACGCGCTGGATATTACTGACCCTGATGGCTTCAGTGCGGGCAAGGCCGGGTCTATCGTGCGCTGGGAACTGTCGTCAGCTGAAGAAACGTCGCTGGGATACACGCTGGGTCGTGCTTCCATAGTCAAGCTCAATAACGGGAAGTGGGGCGTGATTCTGGGTAATGGCTATGGAAGCCAGGATGGCAGGGCCAGCTTGCTGGTTCTGGATGCGGAAACCGGACGCCCGCTGGCAAGCGGTGGCAGACTGACGACCAATGCAGCGTCTGGCAACGGGTTGTCCAGTCCTGCCGTTGTGGATATCGATGGCAATGGCACCGGCGATTATGTGTACGCCGGCGATCTGCTGGGCAATCTGTGGAAGTTCGATCTGCGTTCGGCCGATGCCAGCCAGTGGGGGCTGGCCTTTCAATCCGGGGCAGGTGGCGTACCGCTCTTTGCGGCAGGAGCGGGACGTCCTGTTACAGTGATGCCTCAAGTGGGGCGTCATCCCACGCGGGGCGGGAGAATGATCTATTTTGGCACCGGCAAGTACCTGGAAGCCGGCGACAACAGTGCGGAGGGGCAAGCCGATCAGGCTTTTTACGGCATCCGGGATGATGACAGTGCCTTGCAGACGGCGGTGACCGACGCTGACCTGTTGACCCAGACCATTGATCAGGAGTTGATCCTGTATCCGCGCGATACCAATGGCGATGGCCAGCGTGACAGCCAGGATCAGCCGATCGGGTTGCGGGTCAGCTCCGATCATCCGATTTGCTGGACGGGTTGCGGCCAGGATGCACCGCATAAAGGCTGGCGGCTGCTGTTGAGTTATGGGGGCAATAACCGTGGCGAAAGGCTGATCACAGAGCCAGTCTTGCGCAATGGGCGGATTGTTTTTGCCACTCTGCAGCCTTCGGCCACAGTGTGTGAAGGGGGAGGGCGCAGTTGGTTGATGGAGCTGGATGCCATTGATGGCGGCTTGCTGTCCGAGCCTCCCTTTGATCTCAATGGCGACCGGCAGTTTGATTTCATGGACAGCCATACCGCCTACTCAAATGGGAGTGCATCCGGCGGGCTTGCCGCCGGGCCGGGCGAGGTATGTTCTGCTGGCGTCTGTCCGTTCCCGTCGGGTATCGAGTTGTCCGGGGTGGTCCAGCGACCAACGGTTCTCGACTGTGGTGCCGGTGTCGAATGCAAATATCTCAGTACATCCAGTGGTAACGTACGTCGTGTCAACGAAAATCCGGGAGTTTCCAGTCTGGGGCGGCAGTCCTGGCGTCAATTAACGAGAGACGAATAAGAACAAGGCCTGCAGGGAGGAAGCTGATGAAATTCTGGTCCTTTGTTTTGTCCGGTGTGTTGTGCGTTTTGTGTAGTCTGGCCATGCCCGTGATGGCCACAGAAAGGAGTCTGGCACGGGGCACGCTTGTTGCCTTTGATGGACAGACCGGCAGCTTGTCGCTGCAAGGTTACGCCGACAGCTTTATGGTGAGTCCGGATGCGGTCATGGTGTGGCAAGGTCTGAGCCGGCCGCTGCTGCTGATAGAAAACATGGAGGTTTCACTCTATGGTGCAGATCCCGAGGCGGTGGCGCGCGTTGAGGTGCATGGACCATCCTCTCTCACGAGTCAAATTGATCACCATTGATTGATGTGCAATGAATCAGCCGGCCTCCTGCGGGAGGCTTCGGTGGCGAAGGAGAGCCCGATGAAGAATTCTGGTGTCGCTACACTGTTGTGGTCTGGCCGTGCACATAATGCCCGTGGCTTTTCTCTTGTCGAGTTGATGGTAGCCGTGGCTATTGTGGGCATCATTCTGGCGTTTGCGGTGCCATCCTTGCGTGATTATATGTTGCGGGCAGGGCGTTCCGATGCCCATGTAGCGCTGCAACGAATGGCCGCAGCCCAGGAGCGTGTGTATGCTCAGCAGAGCCGCTACACAGATGTAGAGACCCAGCTGGGAGGCAATTTGTCGCCGGAGGGGCTCTACACCCTGTCTGCTGTGACCGGTCTCTGGAACGGTACGGACTGCTCCACCGCCACCAGTGATCCTGACAGCACTCATGCTTTTACCTTGATTGCCCAGCCGACAGCAGCGGCTTCCCAGGCAGCAGATGCGGATTGCACCTGTATTTACATGGACAGTCTGGGTAGTCGCTATGCCAATGGGGCGGCGGCTGGTGGCAACAGTTGTTGGGGCGGTCGTTGAATAAGACGGTTTCCCTGTTTCAGGCCGGGTAGCGTCCCGGTATTTCATTGTCTAAGTCCGTTGTGGATGGGTCTGTATGCAAACAGCTGGTGATAGCCTCCCCTGGGTTCTTGTTCTTGATCTATTGTCTGGCAGCGCGCCGGAGTCTGGGCTGTTTGCCCCGGCAGGAAATGTGCGTTGCCAGGCGGTGCGTGTCCACTCACAGGAGGAGTTTGTGCAGGCTCTTCCCAACAAGCGCTGGAGTTTGCTGATTGCGCTCTGTACGAAGAATGCGGCCAGTGTAGTGGAAGCAGTTCTGCCGTCTTGTACAAAGATTGACAAGGGCAGGGTGCCCTTCATTCTGGCGGCTGAGGCGGAGGAGGTGTCCGACCGACTGCAATGGATGCGTCTGGGCGTCAGCGACTGTGTTGCTGTCGGTCAGGCGGAGCTTTTGCAGCGGATTGCGAGCAGGGAGTTGGGCAGACCTGCCAGCCTTGTCCTGAATACTGCAGAAAAACACAGCCGCCGGACGGCGACTTCTGACCGGCAGCAGGATGGTAAGCAAGCGCCTGTTGTTCAGGCGGCGCCCTGCGATCAGGGCCAGGCTATTCAGGAGAAGGTGCAGCGGGCCTGGGACAACAAACGCTTCCAGTTGATGTTTCAGGCGGTCACGGGCCTGAAAAACAGTCAGGATGACGAGCATTACGATGTCTTGTTACGCTTGGTCGAGCCGGACGGGCAGGTGCTCAATGCCGGTCGGTTCATCGATCATGTCGATTTGATGCCTGTTGCTGTCCAGATCGACAAGTGGGTGATATGGAACAGCCTCAGACGGCTGAAGGTTCATCATCGGCAGTGCAGCTCGACCCGGTTGTTTATCCATCTCAGCAGTGCGAGCTTGCAGGACAAGCGTTTGCCGGCCTGGTTGAAGTTTCTGTTCGAAAAAGCAGGCGCTGAGCCCTCCTCGTTGATTTTTCAGCTGGCTGAAGAGCAGATCGTTCGTTTTCCTCAACAGGTGCTGATTCTTCTCAGACAGCTGCGTACTGTAGGCTGTGGCTCCAGTCTGTGCCATTTCGACGGCAGTGCTCAGGCCATGCATATTGTTCGCGATTTCCCGACGGACTATATCAAGCTGGCCGGATCTCTGACCCGGACGCTGGCTGATGATCCGGAGCAGGAGAAAGTGCTTCGTCGGTTGATTGATCAGTTGCGTGTCATGGGACGCAAAACCATAGTCCCCTGGATTGAAAATCCTTCTGTGATGACGCGGGTGTGGCGTACCGGGACCCACTATGTGCAGGGGAATTTTCTGCAACAGCCTGTTATTGAAATGGATTATGACTTTCGCACAGGGTGCTGAGACGCCCTGCGCTTTGTTCAGAATATATGTTGAAGCGAAGAGAAACAGAAAGGAATGGAGAACGGATGTAGCCTTTTTGTTTTTTCTTCCATGCATTCGCTGAAAAATGAAAAGCTGTTTGCGAATCATTTGATCGTTGGTGAAGGAAAAAGGAGTTTTTGGGGTGGTTGATGATGGTGTGCCCATACTGGGGCACACCATCAGGTGGCCTGGCAGTTAATTGTCAGGTCCCGGACGATTACCAGGTGCCACCAAAAAGCGGTGTACAAGTACCGGAAAATGGAGTTCCGTTCTTGAAAAGATAAAAGTTCCTGTCGTTATAAGTGTTTTTGGCCACACGACCATAGCCCGGACGCGTTTTTTCTTCGCCCAGCAAATAGAAATAATTTACAGACGTACCGCGATCGTCTGTATACCGATTAATGGTAAGAGCGCCAAAACGCTCTATCCTGGCATTGGGATCGCCCTCGTAGACTGGGCGCGAATCAAAGATGAGGCTGCCCATTTCCCCTCTTATACGTCCGGTTAGTGTGCTGAACTCAAAGGTCATACCTTTGTAAGCATCTGAAGTGGTTATGGCACCATTGTTAACATCGACTGAACTGACGTGGTTCTGTACTGTGCAGCTGTAGCCAGTCAGTTCCGAATTGGCAGAAGCCTTTATCGTCAACAGTGAGGCGGTCACGCAAAAAAGACACTTTATCATTAGTGATTTGGTTGTATTTGTCATAAAAGGCCCTCTGTAATGTGCTGGATGACTGGTGCCGGACGCCCCTGTCGAGACAGCTCAGGATTTGCCAGGTGCGTTAACCAGGATAGCGGCCAGTTGCGCTTGTTGCGTGCTGCGCTATTAAAGACATTACTCTGATTGTTTCGCGCCACCTGTGGATTTACTAAAAAGATAAAAAAAATTCCTGAACACATAGCAAGAACATCAAGATGTCATCTTGGGGTGAAAATTGCTGGAAGTGCTGTCTCTTACCAATACTCGCAAAGGCCTGTTACAACTATTCTGCGCTCGGCAAAGTAAAATGGCTTTCTGGGCCGATCATTGCCCTGATCATCAATATGAAAATAGCCTGCAGAATAACCGTTGTGAAAAATAATGTTGAAGGGTGTGTTATTGGATCCGGCATTAAGGATTTCTGCTCTGGCATCGGGTTTGACGCCATCGTAGTCTACGTTGTTTTCAATTCTTGGTATGCCGTCTTTTTTGTTTACGAGATATGTCAGGTTCCGGAAGTTTGATGGAATTTTGGATGAAAAAGTCAAGTTGCCTTTGTCCGTGATGTGCATCGCGTTAATCACTTCACATCTGTACTGACTGGATGATGAATCGGCTGGAGCAGCTGCGGTCATAAAGAGAGCTGCCGTGCAGAAAAGGCACTGAAACATTCGTGATGGTGAAAGTTTATTCATTCCATATTCCTCTGAAGTTACAACACTAAAAGCATAGGGACATTTTCGAACTTTCGCGTTCAGAATTCTGACAAGTTGTCGATGCCAGCCCCGATTCTGCACAGGTGGTGGCGTACTGTCTGACTCTGACCTGTATTTTTCGTTTTCTGACCTTGCAAGCCAGTGCCTTTCGGGCTGGTGCAGGGGCTGTCAGGAACTCTCGGTCTTTCCTGTTGTCTTAGCAAAAGAGTACTGGCAAGGAGTTGCTCTGAATACGGTACCTGGTTGACAACAGCGTTTCGGGAAAGGCTTTGCCATGCCTTGTTTCTTTTGCACAGGGAGGAGTATTTTGTGCGTCCAGTTTCGATTTCGACTGCTGACCGGTCCAGTGTTTCCTGTCCCCAGGGGCATGAGCGTAAAGTCGCAGCACCCTTGCTGGCTCTGTTGGCAACGGCCGACGGAGACTGCTGCCGACAGAGGCAGCTCGATGAGTACCGGCTCAGCTCTCCTCTTTCGCCACAGGGCCGGCCTCGTTTCGTTCACCCGAGGTTGCTTCCGGCGTGCCTTCTGTATGCTCCGCCGGATTATTCTTGCTTTTCTTTGTCTGCGCTGGCGGTAGCAGGCGTTGCAGAATCTCGCAGCCTGTTCCGGTTGCTGGCCGATCCTGATTCGAATCTTGAACAGCTGATGACGGCCCACAAGAGATTGATGGGCATAATAGCCGTTCTGGAGGCCCGGGCGTCATCGTCTTCCCGGCAGCGGCGGGCATCGAAGCCTCGGCAGGAGTGCATCAGTCCGGCTGACTGGAGTGCCTTGCTGTATCGGATGATTTTTCACAGTGTACAAACCCTCAGCCTGCACTGTGCCGAGATGGCGCATTTGCCGGGTTTTCTTTCTTGTTCGGCACCGGTCTGTGCTGGTGGTGGAACTCAGGCGGCCTATGGCCGACCCGTTGTTGAGGGCCGGGAACGGTGGGCGTGGAACGAACTGGCAGATGACGCACGCGATGCCAGCTATGGCATCCTGTCTTTGCGTTCGGCCCAGCAGCTTTTTTTGCAGTCTGGGCTGGTGGAGAAGGTTGATGCGCTTCTGGGTTCTGGTTATCACGCCAGCCGGCGGCGTGAGCCACCGGAGGGAGCTGCCTGCGCAGAGCAGGGTGCCAGACCGGTGGGGACTGTCGTGCCTGACAAGCTGTCAGACGCAGCCGCAAGCCTGCCCACACGGGTAAAGCATGATGTAAAGAGTGAAAGGGGCCTGGCTGAACGCGCGTTGCCGGATTCTGAACAGCGCAAGCAGTTTTTTTGTTCAGAAAACGGTGAGACCCGCGTGGCGGAGGCGCCGGACGCAGTATTGCCTGCTGGAACAGCCGTGACCTACGACAGTTCGGCTCTGCTCGCACACTTGTTGGCTGTTGTGCAAGACCTGGATCTGCTGGACAAGGAGGCCGGGGGTGGTCAGCTGTTCCAGGCCTGTTGGAGCCTGAGTAGCCGCGGGTTGCGTCATCATCTGAGCCGTTGGTATCTGGCCCTGGCGCGCTCTCAGACCAGTGCCCCGCACCCGTTCGCGCTGTCGCTGGCGATCAATGATCCGGAGGTGGGGCAGCGGGTTTCTGATACGCCCCCGGGCACTGTGCGAATGCATTTGAGTTCGGATGACAGTGGCGCTTTGTGCTGGCTCTGGCATAAGGGGCCGCAAGGCGTGGCGGGAAAGCTGTTTGAGCTCTCCTTCCCTGTCAGCTGGTTGGGTACACGGGCGGCGCCTGGCTTGCGTTTTGTTGAGTATCTGTATTTTTTGCAGGAAAACATGATAGGCGTCAGAACGGCACCTTTTTCCTTTCGCAGTTGTTGTGATGAGGAGCAGGTCGCCTGTCAGGCCATCTGGTTTTTTCATGCATCTTCCCAGCGGCAAGTCTGCCTTGAGGCCATGGAGTCCTGTTTTCAGACGTGGCGACAGCAGGCTGCTTTTCGCCGCTACCTGCATGCCGCCGCACCAGACCATTGTGAAAAACAGGAACCTCTGGTGGCCGCCTGGCTTATAGAACCCCTGGCTGCTGTGCTGGAACCGGTGTTGTCTGCGGTGCAGGACTGCGTCTTTCCTGCAGGTTCCGGTGAGGGAGGCAGGGAATTGGTGGTCAGTGGCGATTACAGTAGTGCTTTGATCCCCTGGGAGCATCTTCCTTTGCTGCCAGTGGGGGAGCCGCTGATCACGGGTGCCAGATTGTCAGATCTGTGTCCGCTGCGCATGGCCCCTGTGGCTGCACAGATAGCGGCCCCTGTTCGTGTGGTTGACGCGCGGGAGGCATTGCCCCGGTTGTTCTTTCCGCTGGCCGTGCCAAAAGATGAGTCTCCTGCTGTCGCCGCTGATATGCAGTGCGAACTGACCTGGATGCAGGAAGAGTTGGTGGTCCCGTTTCATCGGCTATCCGAGCGGCGCGAGCCCCAGCCGCCGGCTGATCGTCACCAGTTGATGGCGTCCCTTGAGTTGCCGGGTATCTTTCATATGGCAGGCAAAGGTTGTGTTCAGGGGCTGAAACTCACGGGTGAGTCACTGCCGGCTGAGAATCAGGAAAGACCCGGTGGCGACGGGCTGGGGCCTGATGCGATTCCTCTTGATATGGTTACGCAGACAGGTTCGGCCCTGGTGGTTCTCAATGTCTGCGCCACGGGCGTTTTCTCTTGCCATCCACACTATGTCCGTGAGCGTTTTTTACATCGGGGAGCGGCGGCGCTGGTGAGTGCCACGGATCTGGCATCCAGTTGCTGGACCTTGTTCAGACCCTTTTACCATTTGCTGTTGTGCCGTCCTGAAGCCGATCTGCAAGCCAGTTTCGACAGAGCCCAGGCCATACACAGGTTGTGCGTGCTGCGTCAATCCTGGCCGGCTTTTTATTCCTATACCTGCTGTGGCGGACCTGTGCGCTTTGTGCGCCGGGGGCTGTGTCCGGACGCCGACCAGCTGTGCTGCTCGTACAGGTACACCATCGACAGGCTGGCGCCCAGGCGTCCGGAGGGGGCTGACAAAGTCCGCGTGCTCTATACCCGGGGCTGCAGTATGCGCACCCGTGCTCTCGGGTTTCTGTGTGGTACCGACCCTTCGGTGACCTGCAGCCTGTGGCTGCCGATAACGGGAACCTGTGCCGATCTCGCCATTCACAAGCTTATAGCGCAGCAGCTGCAGATGCTGCCGGAACCGGAGGCAGGGCACCAGCAGACTCTCGTTTATGCGCAGAGTTTCTTCTCTTCGGGACGGGTGAATGTTCCCCTGGTGCAGGCTCTGCACCCCCGGTTGCAGCAGGCGCATTGGTATATCGAGGACGCTGACCGATGTGCGCCAGGTTGTCCGCCAGCCTATGAACGCATGGTGAAGGAGGCCGATGCTCTGGACTTCGAGCGGGTGACCTTGCCGGCATCCTTGCTGAAACTGGGGTTTCGTTCCTGCCGCCGCACGGCGGATCTGATGGATCGTCTGCTGTCGTTTCCTTGCCTTATGGAAACGGCGACATGGCGCTTGCTGGAGCCGCGTTTGCAGATGTTGTCTGGTATGCGGGAGCGAGAGCGGGCGCTGGAAGCACTGGTGCAGGCGCTGCAAGGCTGGGAGGCTCGGCAGGCTGGTGGAGAACAGATTGATGTATGGGCGGTGTTGATGGCGTGGATCGAGCAACCTATGACGCCGGCGGAACGGGCCCTGTTGCTGGTGCTTGATTGGCTAAAATTGCCGGTTGATGAGCTGTTTTGTCAGCTGTTGCTGGAGCATCCGGCCTTCTGTCGCCTTGAGGCCGGGGCGGGTACAGCACCCGGCACTGCCGGCGCTGGTGGTGGTGATGGTGCTCCCCCTTACTGGCGGCGCTTGCTGGACGCCATGCGAGCGGGTGTCCACCGTTATCTGGTCGACCGTCACACCAGTGACGAGCAACTGACCCTGTTGGCGCGTGCCTGGCAGGGTGAGATGGACAGAACCCTGGTTTTTATTCCAGCAAGGTTGGATAGCCTCTTGTCTCACCGGGGCAGCCTGTTGTTTTTTCCGGGCATGGAGGCTGCGCTGGAGGCTACGTTGAAGCACTATGTGAAGCAGGTGGCGCCGAACCCCTTCAAGTTGGCGCTGGCGGCGCTGGTGACCGAGCGGCTTGGGACGCTGTTGCCCCAGTCTGGGCAAAACATCGCCCCTCAGGCCGGGGGGGATGTTAAAGCGGGTACGAAAGACCTGGTGCCTTTGCCCTGAAATCGGCGCAAGGGCCCCCAGGCCGCTGCTGGAAGGCGGTGCTACGGGGCTTGCGATGGTCCCCGGAGCCCCCTTCTGACTAGAATTGCATCAGGATCCGTTGCACCTCATCCATCTCCATCTCGAGCTGATCTTCAGCTGCGTATTCGTTACCGCAGGCTTTTCTGGCATCAGGCAGTTCTGGTGCGCCTGGGGCGTCAAACATTGAAGAGTCGAACATGGCAGAGTCGAACATGGCAAGGTCGAATATGGCAGGGTCAAGCATGGCAGGAGTGTGGTCGATAGCCATTGCATGAGCGTCAGGTGCTGCTGGGGTGCAGAGCATTGCTGAGACGTAATCCATTGCTTCTTCATCGTGCATTTCTGTGACAGCGGCATGTTGTGGCAGCCAGCTCCGGGGCGTGTGCCCGGCTGGTGTGAGTGCCAGTGTTTGCGCGAGGGCCTGCCGGGTTTCTTCGGTGGAGGCCTCTTGCATGGCCTGCCAGAGACCCTGCTCCAGTCTTGTCTCCCAGTCGTCGTTGTTGTCCGTGTCCTGGGCTGGTGTGGCTTGGCATGCTTCGCGTATCAGCTGCTCGATAGCCACCCGGGTTTCTTCATCGGTGGGTTTTTCCATGGCTTGCCAGAGGTGGTTCTCAAATGCCAGATCAGGGTTCTGGGCGGGCGTGGTTGGGTTGGCTTTGCGTGTGAACGGTTTGATAGCCATCTGAAAGATCCTGGTACTGTTTTCTGTTTCAAGGTTCAGTATTGCCCGCCCGACAGTCGTCCGGGGGTGCTCGTCGCTGCGCTCTTCCCTTGTCTGCGGGAGGCTTGCCTCAAATGCCTGCCCCCCATCTTTGCTGCGCTCTGTCCGCTGAGCGGCTGGGGTTTGACGTGCTTCCCATGTTGCCAGCTTGATGGCTTCGAGCAGCTGTTGCCTGAGCCTTTGTTCGCGATCTGGGTACATCTCCTGCTGCATGCTTACCATTGTCGGTCGCGCATCGGCGTCCAATCGACTGCAAAGAGCGATCAGCTCAGCCCTGGTGAGTGAGCAGCCAGGCAGGTTGAGCCCTCTTTGTTCAAAGATTTTGCGAATTTCCTGGATGTCTTCCGCGTTTTCTGCGGCATGAGATGGCGACTCTGGCACCTTTGGGGTTCCGCCTCCGCCGAGGCAGTTTCTGAATTCCTGGTCGGCCTGTCGTGCGGCCTCGCGTCGGTGTGCAGGACTGGACAAGAAAGCGTCACGGCTTTCTCTGTTGGCCAGGCTTGCATGTTGACTGGGCGGGGGTGAAAAATGCTTGACCAAACGTAAATAAAGAGCAGCGCATTTCATAAGTTTTACGTTGGGAATCAATTCGTGCGGGTTCTGGCCTTTCTGTCTTTTTATTGTGAAGCGTGACAGTTTCTTCAGTTTTTCTCGCGTCGACAGCAGCAACGGAGAGTCATTAGCCTGCTCACTGCCGTCGGCTTGTTGGCTGACTGGCTCGTTACTCGGGATTTGGTTTGCCAATTTTTTCGCAGAGCGCTTTTTGGGTAAGCCACCACGGGGGCTGCCAGCGGGGACGTGGTCACCGAAAGGAAGCAGGGGCGCCAGTGACCGAAGTATTTCATCCGTAGCTTGGTATCTCTTCTGGACTGTGGCTCTGTGCTTTCTTTTTGCGTCCTCTTCTTTTTTCTCCTGTGAGCGGGTGTCTTGCTTTTTTCGTACTGCGTTGCTTGTGTGCCGTGGCTGTGGCTGTGGCTGTGGCTGTGGCTGTGGCTGTGGCTGCTGCGTGATGCTTGCGTTGCTCGTCAGTGCTGTCACCACTGGGCAGAACTCCTCATGGGTACCTGATCTTGCGCTCAAGGCAGGTTTCGGATTCGCAGTTTGAACAAGGCGACCGTGCAGAGTGGGTTGTTGCATGGGAATAGCCGGAGGCTGCGGGCTGGGCAGTGTTGCTGACCAAAAGGGGAAATCGGGGAATGAAAAGTTCATAGGGGCTCTCCTTTCAGCGCGGATGCGGCTTTGACAAGTCTCAGGCTACGCGAGGGGCCCGGGTGGCAGAAAGTAGACCAAAGCAGGAGGGGGTGAGTCAGGCTCTGCGGCGACAGCTATGTACAGACACTACCTGCGGCGACAGATGTCCCGGGCAAGCGGCCGGCAGACAGGTTCTCCATCGCCAACACAACTGTGCGGTGTCTGGCAGCTATTCTCCTGACAACCTTGTTGGTGCGGCTCTGGCAGTCAGCTCAGGAGGCGCGCAACCGCATCTGTGTTGCGGTCTGTTTCCCTTTGCCGCGCACGAGGCAGATCCTGTTGGCGGGACAGTTCTTGCTTATGAACGCTTGAGTCTGCCCCTTCAGAACCGGGCCCGGCATCTGGCCGCAGCTGAGGGAGCAGGATACATGTCTCTGAGGATATCGATCATTTGCTGCTGGCAGCTGTCATCAAGTTGCAGATAGTGTTCCAGCAAGGAATCCTGATTGAGTGGGCAGTCCGGCAGGACACCGTTTCTTTCTGCAAATATGCTGATGATTTCCAGCATGCCTTCCCGGATTGTCTCTGAAGTGGCCTCCCTGAGGATGCCGGGGGACGGGCTACGCAGGGCCGGTGCCGTTTCCTGGTCCGATAGTGTCTGGTGGTTGCAGGGGAGGTCTGCTGGCTTCGCGCAGATCTGCGCGGCGGTGCCAAGGTGATGCTGGAATTCAGAGACAGTGCGTTCCCACAGGGCGCGGGCGTCGGTGTTCCGGTCGGCCCTGGTCGGGGCCGCAGAGTGAGGTGTCGCATCCGGTGAGCCCTGTTGCTTGTCCCTGTGTTCCCGGCCGTTTTCCCTGTGCAAGCGCAGCAGGAGCAGCGCGCATTCGAGTGTTGTTGCTTTTGAGGCTTCTTGATGCGGCTCTTTTCCTGAATCGGGTGGCAGGACGTAGTGTGACAGGCGCTGCAGTTCGGCAAAGATTTGAGCCTTGCTTTGCGCTGCGAGTACTCCCCCCCTCGCAGGATTGAAGGGCACCCCGGTTCCAAAGGGGATGGCTGCGGCCAGGGCTTTGTACAGTGCGCTTTCACCAAGTCGGCGCAAGCGTGCGTCCCGCTTGTTCTTCAGTCGTCTTTGCGCGGCTGTCGCGCTTTGGGGGGCGGGTGCAAGCTGTCGGTAGCGTTTGGCGAGCGGGCTGACGGAATAGCCGAACCGGAATGCGTGCTGGCTGGTTGCTGGCGTCGCAGCCAGGGTGGCATAGCGCGACAGCGGTAGTTGCATGGGTTGCCTGAGGAATGGTTGGCCAGGCAGTGTGATTCTGGTAGGCCCGGCTGCTGGCGCCTGGCTGATAGCAGGCGCCAGGGTGTCGGATCTGACTGTGCATTCAGTCGCAACGAAAGAGGAGGTGCGGGAAGACGATGCGTACATGGGCGATATCCTCCGATACAAGCTTTGACGTGTAGTCTGGATGCCCTGACTACCCCTCCGGTTCACGCGACCTGACCAGGAGGTTCAGACAGGGGAGAGGGTGAGACGGGTTCCATCCTGTTGGTGTGTGACACCCTGCGGGGGAAGGGGGGTGCCGTCCAGCACAGCTGTATTGCCTTTCAGTTGCAGTCGCCCGCTGGCATGCCAGTGGACAGCTTTCGGGTAGATAAGACGTTCCTGAGCCTGCACACGATTTTGCAGGTCGGCCTCAGTGTCGTCCTGACGGACAGGAATGCGTGCCTGAATAACCGCAGCACCGGCGTCCAGCTCGGCGGTGACAAAGTGCACAGTGGCACCGTGTACCCGGTCACCGGCTTCCAGTACCCGTCGGTGGGTGTGCAGTCCCTTGTGACGGGGCAGCAGGGAGGGGTGGATGTTGAGCATGCGGCCCTGATAGTGCGCCACTGTGGTCGGCAGGAGTATGCGCATGAAGCCGGCCAGCACGACCAGGCTGGGATCATAGGCGTCAATCAGGGCGGTCAGAGCCGTATCGAAGTGGGTGCGATCCGGGTATTGACGGTGATCGAGTATCCGGGCCGGGATGCCGGCTTCACTGGCACGTTGCAGGCCGAACGCATCAGGGCAGTTGCTGATGACGGCGGCAATCCGGATGCCCAGCGGCTGCTGGCTGTCTATGAGGGCCTGCAGATTGCTGCCGTTGCCAGAGATCAGAACCACCACAGCGGCAGGGGGGCGCGTTGCTGTCATTGCAGGCCTTCCAGGGTAACGGCGTCTTGTGCCTCGGCCGCCGGTGCTACTGTGCCCAGTTGCCAGGCCTGTTCGCCCAGTTCGTGCAGGCAGTCCAGGGCATTCTGCGCTTGCTGTTGGGGAACCGCTGCCACCATGCCCACGCCCATGTTCAGCGTCCGGAACATTTCGCGCTCTGTCACCTGGCCGGTCTGTTGCAACCAGTCGAACAGCGGCGGCCGCACCCAGCTGGTGGTATCTATCAAGGCCCGGGTGTCAGCCGGCAGTACACGCGGCAGATTTTCCAGCAGGCCGCCACCTGTAATATGGCAAAGGGCATGTACCCAGCCTTGCTGGATCAGTTGGCGCACGGATTTGACATAAATGCGGGTGGGTTCCAGCAGCACATCGGCCATGGGGCATCCGGCCAGCTCAAGGCTGGTGATGGGTGCTTGTGTTTCCAGAATCTTGCGGATCAGGGAGTAGCCATTGGCATGAGCGCCACTGGAGGCCAGTGCGATGAGAGCGTCACCCGGCCGTACCCGCTGGCCATCGATGACATCCGTTTTCTCGACCACACCGACGCAAAAGCCGGCCAGGTCATAGTCTTCGCCCTGGTACATGCCAGGCATTTCTGCGGTTTCTCCGCCCACCAGCGCACAGCCTGCCAGGCTGCATCCGGTGGCAATGCTGTCCACGACGCGGGTGGCAACCTCCAGGTTCAGGTGGCCGGTGGCGTAGTAGTCAAGGAAGAACAGGGGTTCGGCACCGCAGACCACCAGATCATTGACGCACATGGCGACCAGATCAATCCCTATGCCTTCATGGCGGTCGAGGTCCATGGCCAGCCGGAGTTTGGTGCCAACGCCGTCTGTACCTGATACCAGGAGGGGTTGTGTGTAGCCGGGGGGAATCTGACACAGGGCACCGAATCCTCCGGGACCTGCCAGGACCTCGGGTCTGTGGGTGCGCCGGGCGAGGGGCTTGATACGCTGTACGAGGGCGTTGCCCGCGTCTATGTCAACACCGGCATCACTGTAGCTGAGTGGACCTTGTTTGTGGTTCATGATCAGGGTCTTCGAGTGGGGTTCGTCCGGTGTGTCCGGGAGGCTGGAAGCGGCGCATTCTATCAGTGAAAGGTTACAACAGGCTATAGAAGACATGGCCAATCTGTTGTCAGCTCCCCGGCGCAGAGAAAGGAAGCTTCCACAAACGGGTGCTTGTGGCACAATGGGGCGGCCTGTCTGTCTCCAGGCAGAGCAACAGGTGGATACAGCAATACAGCAATTACAGCAATACAGCGCAACTCCCAGGAGGATAACGTGGGCGATCCTGCGACCAGTCATGACGTCCATCCAGGCTTTACCCGGGCGTGGGTTATGGGGTTTATGGTGCTTGCCTGTCTGGCAGTGATGGCCGGCGGAGCCCGGGCCGCTGAGCCGGCAGCCAAAAACAGTCTTTATGATGTCGCCTTGCCTGTGGAAAACCAGTCAGCGGCAGCCCGGCACGACGGTTTTCGCCAGGGGGTTGAACTGCTCATCAAACGCCTGACCGGTCGCCCGCAACCGGAGGGTTCTGAAGTGCTCAAGGCCGCCGGGGCGAGTGCCGGTGACATGGTGGCCCGCTATTTCTACAGTGAATCGGGTGAGGGCCGGTTGTCCGGGAAAAGGACTGTGTTGCATATGAGGTTCAAAAAGACAGCAATACGGCGATTTCTGCGTCAGAGAGGGTTGCCTTTCTGGGGTGAGGGGCGCCCTCCGGTGCTGCTGTGGATGGTGCAGGAGGAGGAAGGGCGGCGTCATTTCGTTGGTGACCGGCAGCCGACACTGCTCGCCAGCCGGTTGGAACAGGCTGCCACAGACTGGGGCCTGGACGTGACCTGGCCTCTTTTTGATTTCCAGGATCAGGAAGCGGTCCATGTCTCCGATATCTGGGGATTGTTTGTTGATCCTGTCCGGCAGGCCTCTGCCCGCTATGGACACGATGAAGTTCTGGTGTTGCGCGTCAGGCAGACGGACGCGGGCCTCTGGGATGGGCATGCGCGCTTCGTCTTCAGGGGGAAAGTGCTTAACTGGAGCTTGAGCCATGTTGCCTTCGGGGCCTTGACGCAACAGTTGATGCAAAAGGTGGCGGGCACCATGGCTTCCTACTATGCTGTGGATCCGACCAAAGGGGAAAGTTACGGGTCGGTTCGGCTCCGTATTGACGGCGTTCGAAGCGCAGCCAGCTACGCGGCTGCCTTGCGGTTGGTTGAAAAAGTGACGGCGGTACGCAAAATCGATGCATTTGAGGTCCAGGGTGGCACCTTGCTGATCAAACTGTCGCTTGAGGGGACTTTGAGTCAGCTGGATGCGGCCATGGTTCTCAGTCCGCATGTGTTGCGTGTTGCCTCGCCTGCCGGACAGGAAGGTGCAGCTGAAAAGGCTGAAAAGGCTGAAAAGGCTGAAAAGGCTGAAAGTGTTAAAGGAGCTGAAGGAGCTGAGGCGGGAGCAGAGAAGGTTACCTTGCTGCATTACCGCTGGCGTCCCTGAAAAGGGAATCTGGGGGGCAGGGTCGGTCAGTTGATCGGTCGGCGGTGCCTGTGTCATGACAGCCGTCAGTTGTGGTATTGTTCCCGGCGGTGTAGTAAGGGGGCCGTCAGAGACGGTGGTTCATCGGTGGCTGAAAGTTTGCCAGGCTTGTCGGGTGGTGAGAGCGCTATGAAGCAGGCGGTTCAACTGCCGCTGGGTGTGCAACTGAGAGACGAAGTCTCCTTTTCCAACTACTACCCCGGTCCCAACCATGCACTGGTTGCTCTGCTGGACTGTGACAGGCCTGATGCGGCCTCCTTGCCAGATCCTTTTCTTTTTCTGTATGGCTCTTCCGGGGTCGGGTGCAGTCACTTGCTGCAGGCAGCCTGCTACCAGAATGATCATGGCGGCGGGCGGTCTTCTTACCTTCCCATGCGTGAGATGGTGGCCTACAGCCCGCGGGTGCTTGATGGGCTGGAGACCCTGGACCTGGTGTGCCTTGACAACATTGAGGCTATAGCCGGTCATTGGCTGTGGGAGACGGCCGTGTTCAATCTGTTCAATGCGCTGCGGGAGCGTGGTACACGTTTGCTGGTGGCTGCCGACTGCCCGCCGCGTCAGTTGCCATTGCAGTTGCCGGATCTGGTGTCCCGCATGTCCTGGGGTTTGGTCTTCCATGTGCAGCCCTTGTCAGACGAGGAGAAGCTGGCCTCTTTACGCATGCGGGCCCGTCTGCGGGGACTGGAACTGACCGAAGAAGTGGCGCGTTTTGTGCTCAACCGTAGTCCCCGTAGCATGCAGGGTCTTTTTGATGTGCTGACCCATCTCGACGGAGCCAGCCTGCGGGCCAAGCGCAGACTCAGTATTCCCTTTGTCAAGCAAGTGATGAGCTGGTAGCTGCGGGCTGTTGCGCCGGCTGTTGAGGGGGCTGCGTTTTTATTCTGCTCTTTTTTTGTTCTTCTCTTTGTTAAGGCTTCTGCCCTGTTGGCGGGGGCTTGTTCATTGTTGCCGTATTCCCTTTGTCAATATGAGCTGGTAGCTACAGGGCCTTGCGCCGGCTGTTGGTGGGGCTGCGTTTTTGTTCTGCTCTTTTTTGTTCTTTTCTTTGTTGAGGCCTCTGCCCTGTTGGCGGGGGCTTGATCATTGCTGCTGTATTCCCTTTGTCAATATGAGCTGGTAGCTACAGGGCCTTGTGCCGGCTGTTGCTGAGGCTGCGCGTAGGGATGCGAACGGGCGTTCGGTACAGGGAAGCTGAAGGCTTCTCCAGTCTCATGCAATGCTCAGAGTGAAGAGGAGAGGTAGTTGCAGAGTTTTCAGATCTCTTCTGGCGAGCAAAGCTGACAGCATGGGTTGTACGTCACTTATTCTGAAGAACGGATTTGAACAACAAACAAAGGCGGCCTGGTTTTACAATCAGGCCGCCTTTGTTTGACTTGTGCCTTTTGTTTTTTCGTTTGGCTTCCCGGTGCTGAGATTGCCGCTGTGTAAAGGCGCGGCGGTCCGCATCTCGTGTGTTGTTCGTCTGATTTGCTGGCTTGGCATGGCGGTGGTTGTTGCGGTTTTTGTTTGCCCTGACGGGGTTGTGAAAGATGATTTGGAGACACAGCCTGGATACAAGGTGTCGGTATGTTGTTCGTATAACTCTGTGTAATGGTTGCATTGCCGTCAGAATGGCGGTTTTTTTACTGGCGCGGGGTTTTTTGTTTTTTTCTGAAATAGCTGTGCCAGAGTGAAATGCAGGGATTTTGTGCAGCTCAATGCAAGCTGCCCATGCATTGGGTCGGGAAAAGCTTCTCTGCGCCGTCTGCACACCCCTTTTGATTCCGCCGGTGATAAGTCCGGCTGCAAGACCGTAACAAGGAGGTGGGTCTATGCCAGATGTACAAGGGCCGGGACGGCAAGGGAACAAGGCGGTGTCGAGAGAGTTGCCTTTAAGCGAAGCTGCACAATGGAAAGCGTCAGACGCATCAGGACAATGCAATGGCAGGAAGGTCGAGTATCCCAGGTTCGAGAATGGCAAGCCTGTACTCGCGGCGGAGGTGGAAACGGGGATACTGCAGGGGAAGGCCAACCTGAAAGAGCTGGTCGAACGGGAAATAAATCATCACGACTTTGTTGCAAGGAATGTCAAAGATGAGACGCGTCCGGTGCAAGAGGGTGACAAACACGTTTATTCCACACTCAATGCCAACCTGAGAGAAGAGGCGCGGGATGTGCGAGGGCGCGAGCTGGAAGTGGCGGCAGCGGCTACACAGGCAACGCGCAACTTGAAGCCAACCGGGAAAAAGGAAAAGGCCAGGTCGCCGGATGGCGAAAGCGTCTTGCCCCAAATTCGGTCTGTCGAATTCGCAAGGCAGCTGCAAGAGCAGCGCGGTATGCTGAAAAAGGCCCGAAAGGTGCATCTGCCTCCACCACGGCAAGATGGCAAGCCAGTGTGGGGCCGGGCGCAGCTGTCGGGCGGCTTTGAGATAGGGCAACGAGAAAAGCAAGGACAAGAAGAACTGCTGGATCAAGAAGAACGGCTGCGGCTACAGAAAGCCAGGCAAAATTCTGACTTTCACCTGATGCGCGATATTCGTGCGTCTCATATTAAGCCAACGGGAGAGGATCTCAGCCATCTCAACCGTATGGCGCGTTCGCGTGCTGATCAGTATGTGCTCAACTTTGAGCTGGAAAAGCATTTCTATAGCCGGCCTGGTATGGAAGAGTGGGTTCGCAAGGTAGCAGAGCTGGACTTGAATCTGCGGGAAATGGTGCTCATAGAGACGCAGGTGCCATCCTTGACGGCCAGGCTGGAAAGCGAGGTCGCGGCCATTGTGAGCGGTAACAAGCAGATTTCAGGTACGAAAGAGACAGCACTGCATCAGTTGGCCTGCAAGCCGGAAGAGCTGACTGAACAATTCGACAGGATACATGAGTCTCTAAAGAAGGAGTATGGCTCGCGCGAGGAGGCTTCGGCCATACTCGAGCAGGAAAAACAAGCGATCGCGGAACAGCAAGCTGAGTGTCTGGAAGGTGCGTTGGAGTTCGTGCAGGGTGGACTGCAGGAGTTAAGACTGGAGTGTGACTCTGTCCCGGAGCGGCTGGAGGTTGTCAGGCGGCAACTGAGCACGCTGGAGGCACGGGCGCGGGAGTGCAAGCAAGAAATCGAGGCTGAGGGTGCAAGACGGGCGGCAGTATGTGATCAAGAACTGGCCGTTCTGGAGAGCAAAATGGCGGAAGCATCGACCATTTCTGCCGGGAGAGTGCGGCGAAAGAAGATGAAATCGCTGCGAGACCAAAAGTCAGTGATAAACAGTAAATTGAGCGAGCCCTACGCACAACAGGAAACGCTGGCCGAGCTGCATCGGCAGATGGCTCCGCTGGATGAAGAGAAAAAGAAACTGGACAGGCAAGTGCGCGAGTTGCCAAATCAAATCGGGCAGTTGGAAACACGAGAGCGTTTGTTGAAACGGGTAACCACAGGGTTTCAGACAGACGAGGAAGTGTCTCTGGCTGAACAGCTTGGTGCCAGCCAGGGAGAGCTGGCAGATCTTGTGCAGGAGCGTGCGCAGAAAGAGGCAGAGGTCTCAGGCGCCTGGCGTGCACTCTATGTGGCGATGGGGAAGCGGCCGGGCAAAAAAGAACTTTTGGGGGGCTGGAAAGAGATCCTGCGTAGTATAAGGCGCGACGTGCGTGGGGTAGGTCAGGCGGTTTCAAATCTTCTGGACTCCAGGCGTGAATACCGGCAGCTGAAGAAGCATATGACCCAAACAGTCGCAAGGGTGCAACAGCTCTCCAGGACACTGAATGTCGATTCTTCGCAACTGATTGTACAGATTGACGGTAAGGGCAAGGTGTCGCTTTCGGACGAGGTGATGGGCTTGAAGAGTGTGGGATACCGCCACTTTCTGCCGACCTATTTCCGGAGAGCTGACACGGGTGTTGTGAACCTGAAGCTTGGTGCTCTGGGTTTTGATGAGGAACGACTGGTAGGTGAGAAGCTGGAGCAAGCGAAGAAGGACAGGTTGCTGAACGCGCAACTGGCGCAGTGGACAGACGTGGATTTTGATACTGACTCCTTGAGAGAAAGCGCCGATTTCCTGGAAGTTGGCGATAGTGTTGAGAGCATGGCGTCTGGTTATATGGGTGAAGAGGATGAAGAGCTGCTGCTGGGTGAAGAGGAGGAAGAGCTGCTGCGAGAGGAGCTGGAAAGGGCGATGGAGATAGAGCGGCGGATCGCGCAACGCGTGCAACAGCAGCAAGTGGCAGCAGTTCCTGACAAGGATTCCCATGCACCAGGTGGAGATGGGCAGCGTGCCCGCGCAGGTTTTAACCCGAGGGCAGGAGTCAATGGTGGCATGAGTGCTTCCATGGTTGTCGATGACAGTGACAGCGATGATGAGTTCAACCAGTTGTCTACGACGATGGTACAGCGTCTGCAAGATGATGAGCTGTTTGACGCGGCGGTGGATGAGATGGTGGACATGAGGCTTCGTGAGGAGCAGGAGGGTGGGGCATCACCGGATGGTGCGAGTGCTTCCGACGACCACAATTGATAGCGCTGGTCGGACGTTATTGACATGAATAGTTGACTTGAACAAAACACGGAGGCGGTCTGGTTGCAAAATCAGGTCGCCTTTCTTTTTGTGTGTTGTGCGCTGTCGTAGGACAACCTGGATGTTGCAGCTGTGTAAATGCGAGGCTATCCGTCTCTCGTGCGTTTTTTGCTGATTCGCTGGTTTGGCACAGTCGAAGATTCTGGATGTTTTCTTCACCCTTGATGGGGTTGAAAGAGGCGGTGATGACAGACGCCAGAGTTGGCTATGTCCAAACGGGTGGCGGTCCCATGTTGGCGTTGTCCTGATGGCGTTGTCCTGATGTCGTTGCAAGACCTGATGGGAAGTCGGCGCTTTGCGGAGCCGGGTGTCGATATGTTGTCTGTATGCTTGCGCGAGGCGCACGTCCATCCACAAAATGGCGTTTTTTTCTGTTTGTGAAGAGGGTGACTGGGGCGAGCGGCCTGTTCTTTGCCAGGATAATGAGCAGGGGGGATGGAAGACTATGGATCGAGTGCCAGCTTCTCTTTTTCCAGCCCACCTGGAATGGCGCTGTCAGTGACGAGCGAAAGTGGTACCAGGACCAGTACAAGGAGGTCGGTCTATGCATGTGGGTAACAACGGTGTGTCCAGGAGTAATTCCTGCCGGGATGACAGGCGCGGGGAAAGGGATGAGGGCGTAAAGGTATCCCTGCGGGGAAAGGCAGTCAGTATTGATTCCTCTGGGGGCGGGATGGTGGTGGGCCCCCAGGCAGGGGAGTCCCCCCCGCTGGCCCACTTGCTGCAGGAACGGCATGTCGATGCTGCCGAGACTGCGGCCCGCCAGATTTCCACCGCGAGTGACAGGACGGTTTCTGACAGCTGCCAGGAGCCGCAGCAGGACATCTCCCGGGCGGTGTTGAAGGACAGCTTGTTGTCCCATCAAGGGGCAGAGCAACAAGTGCAAGGACGGGAAGAGCGGACTCTGGAAAAGTATTTCTACGGCGATGACAAGCTGGTGGCATTGGCCCGCGCCAAGCGGGACGCCATCCTGGGAAAAGCGAGGAAAAACATCCAGGCGATCCAGAAAAACGCAACAATGACAAGACATTGTGCGGCGGCAATATCAGAAGTCAAGCAGGCTGTAAAGGATAAGACGGGCTTCACTTACGAAGAGCTCAGCGAGCAAGCCGTGCTGCCGCTACCGAAATGCATATATGGCGCATGGAGAAAGGCCGAGGCCGACTTGCGCGAGACAGAGAAGGCTTTGAAGCAAAATGGACAGAGGCTTCAGAGACTGAAACTGACCCGTGTGCATGCCGAACTCGAGAGCAAAAACCTGGACACAGAAATAGCGAATGTCAGGAACGACATGGAAGATTGGCGCGTTCAGATGGCTCAGGCAGAGCCAGCAAGCACAGACCAGTTGCGCAAGAGGGGCGAGGAGCTGAAAGCGGATGAGGCATCTCTTGCTCAAGAAAAAGGGGAACTTGATGCTGCACTTGATGAGTTGAATCAGCTGGTAGATATACTCAGTAATGAGTCACAAGGTTTGGAGGCGGCCAGCGAGGAACTGGAAGGGGACGCTCGCATTCTCCGGGAGCGGGCCAGCGGTTTTCCTGACAGAAAGGGCATGACCGACGCCAGAATATTAAGCCAGGAGCAGAGCGACCTGGGGGGGCTTGTCAGGCAGATGGAAAAAACAGAGACAAAGCTGAAGAGTGCCTGGCGTGATATTGGCCATCATCTACGGAATTTGTCATTCAAGGCAGCCTGGCGTTCTGTCGGTGACTACAGATGTCAGAAGGCTGAGATAGGAAAAGTGCGCGAGCAGATGCGCGCAAAAGTATTCTCCATGAACTGCTATCTTCGGTGTTTGTCGAAGAAGCCCTTGCCCATGATGGTGAGCATAGACAGTGATGGCAGGGTGTCTCTGCCACGAAATGTAGCACTATTGATCAAGGAGACGCTCCCCTCTCTTGGCTTTCATGACGCCTGCATTGCGCCATTTTATAAACAGGCGCCTGACGGCAAAGTTGAAATGGTAATGGGCGTTACTCCGTATCCTGGGGGAAAAGTGCTGCTTGACGATGAAATATCCCAGTTCGTGCGCGAACAAACGGCGGAACAGGTGGCGAAGCCGGAAAGAGAGGCCGTAGTGGCTGCTCGTGCCGCGCATAATCTGAGTGAAGCGGAGGCGGGCTCTTTCTCTTGTGTTGAGGGAGAGGAGGGAACGGAGGTTTTCTTTGAAGCGCTTGGGGGTTCAAATGGGGTGAGGGGCATTTCAGAGGCGGAGCTCGCTTCTTCGCTGGATGATAGTCAGAGAATGGATGCCCGTCAGCGTTTGTCCCCGGAAAAGTGATACTACTGGACGCAAATAAGCGTGCGGCAGTTGTAGGTTCTCAAAACCTGAAGGAACCAGGAGTGAAAACGGCTGTGAGGGGCCGCTGACCTGAACGCAGTGGTGTCGACCTGAACGCAGTGGTGTCGACCTGAACGCAGTGGTGTCGAAAAGGGGGATGCGGTCTGATGTTGCAATCGGGCCGCCTTTTTTTGCTGTTGAGCTCTTTCGTATGATGGTCTGGAGCCAAGCCTGCCTCTGTGCAAACGGGTGGCGCCCGTTTTCCGTGACATTTCTTTTTGATTCCCCGTCAGGGCGGCATCAGGGCCGCCTTGTTTCGCTTTGTCCTGATGTCGTTGCAGGACCCTATGGGGTAGCTGTTCTGCGGAGGCAGGGTGTCGATATGCTTCTGCGAAGCGGAATTTTATCCTGAAAGTTGTGTTTTTCCTGTGCGTAAAGAGGGTGTCCTGGAGGGGGCGGCTCTTTGTCCGGATGATGTGCAGGGGGGGTGTGCTTGATGGGGGGGTATGGATCGAGTACCCAGCCTTGTTTATCAAGAATTATTGAACGGCGCGGTCAGTGATACGTGGAAGTAGTGCCGGGAGCAGTACAGGGAGGTTGGTCCATGAATGTAGATAAAAATGGTGTAGCCACGCAGGTTCGCGCCCGAGAGCAGGTAGACCGTGAAAGGAGTCAGGAAGGCAATGCAGTCCAGCAGGGGAAAAATGTCAGTATTGGCTCCTCCGGAGCCGGGATGATGGGGGAGGCCAAGGGCCAGGGGAGCCCTCTGGCGACGCGTTCGCTGGACCTGTGGGATGTTGGTGCTGCTGTGCCGACGGCGAGATTGGTTCCCGACGATAGTGATGGGAGGGTTGCTGCCAGTTTGCAAGAGACGCAGCTGAGCAGCTCGAGGACAGAGTTGGAGGCAGGCCTGCGCGGCTTTGACGGGAAGACGGCGCAAGGGCAAGTACAGGAACAGCGGGCTCTGGAAAAGCATTTCTACGGCGATGCCAGTCTGCAGGCCTTGGCCCGAGCCGAACGGGACACCATCCTGAAGGAAATGAATGACAGGATTCGTGAGATCAGGAGCAAGGCGACACGCACGGATCCCGATGAAGAGCGAATCTCTGCTATCAAGATGGATGTGCACAACAGGACAGGCTTTAGTTACGAAAAGCTCAGCGAAGAATCGATGCCGCTGCTCCCGAAGGTTGTGTATGCCGTATGGAGAAAGGCCGAGGCCGACTTGCTGAAGACAAAGGAAGCTTTCAAGGAAAATGAAAAGAGTCTGGAGGCGCTACTGGAACATAGGTATTACGAGCCAGAGAGCGCGAAGCTGGGCAAGGAAATAGAGAATGCCCGAAACGGGATGGAAACCTGCCGGGATGGGATGGTGGTGGAAGCGGTTGCACAGAAAGACGAGTTGTGCCAGGCAGTCGATAACCTGGGCGCAGCTGACGCGTCTTTGATGGACGAAAAAGGAAACATGGATGCTGGAATTGGTGAGCTGAACCAGTCGATAGCCAAAGCCATCAGGAGGTCACAAGGTTTGGCGGCTGCCACCAAAGAGCTGGAAGCTGATGTTGCCAGTCTCCGGCGGCGGGCCGCAGGTTTCTTCGAAGATGAGTCCATGGCGGTGGGTGCCGAGGGCTTAAGTGCGGAACAGGGACGACTGATGGAGGTTGTCGAAGAGCTGGAAGAAACAGAGACAAAGCTGGAAAGTTCCTGGCGTGACATTGGCCAACATCTGGGGAGTTTTTCATTCAGGGAAGCTTGGCTTTCGCTCGACGATTACAGGTGCCAGAAGGCAGAGGAAGCACGACTGCGGGAGCAGGTGCGAACAAGAGTAGACAATGTGAACTTCTATTGCCGGCGTGTGACCAAACCGCCGTTTTCAGGGCAGTCGACCTGGCCTGAGACGCTACCCATGATGGTGCGCATGGACAGTGACGGCAAGGTGTCTCTGACAGAAGATGCTGCGCGATGGGTCAAGGAGGTGTTTCCCTCCCTTGGCTTTCACCGGGCTCGCATTGCGCCATTTTACACAAAGGCGCCCAGTGGCGAAGTTGAAATGAAAATTGGGATTATTCCGTATCCCGGTGGCAAACGGCTGCTTGGCGATGAAATAGCCCAGTTCGTACGCCAAAATAATGGGGAGGAGGAGACGGCGTCATGATCATTTCTGGTGTTTGTGAGGTTCAAGGAAGAGCCCGCTTCTCTGTATGCCCGTCAGAGTAGGGCCTCGAAAAGGTGATACCACCGGACGGGGATACATTCGGGGCAGCTGAACAAGTTTGGGGTAAAAACGATTGTGAGCGGCAGATGGCCTGAACACAGTCGTCTTGATTTTTAATAAAGGAAAAGGCGGTCTGATGTTGCAATCGGGCCGCCTTTTTTTGCTGTTGCGCTCGTTCGGATGATAGCCCGGAGCCAGGCCTGGCTCTGTGCAAACGGGTGACGGCCCGGTTCTCAGATAACATGTCTTTCTGACTCCTTGTCAGGGCGGCACAGAGACCGCCTGTTTTCGCTTTGTCCTTATGTGGTTGCAAGACGTTGTGGTTGCAAGACGTGATGGTGGTAGACACTGCCGGACGCAGGGTGTCGATATGCTGTCTTTATGCTTCTGCAAAGTGGAAGTCGACCCTGAAAGTGGTGGCTTTTTAGTTTGTGAGGATGGGATGTTGGAGAGGTCGTCTTTCCTTGACCATGATGATGTGCAGGGGTGTATGTGCTTGATGGGGGGGCTATGAATTGAGTGCCCAGCCTTCGTTTCTCCAGAACCCTTTGAGTGGCGCTGCGAGTAACGCGTGAAAGCGGTGTCGAGACCAGTACAGGGAGGTCGGTCCATGAAGGTGAAAAGCAATAGTTTTTCCGGGGAGCTTCAAGCCCGGGGAGAGGTGGGCAGGGAACGGAAAGGGGACGCAACAGCATCCCTGCAGGGAAAAAGTGTCAGTGTCGAGTCCGCCCGGCCTGAAGTGGTGGGACGGGCAGCTGGGGGAGCCTTCTCGCGACAAACCCATTCGCTGGAGAGCCGGCGTGTCAATGTGACTGAGCCGACGGATAGTCTGGGTCCGGCAGATGGTGACGGCAAGGATGCTGCCAGCTTGCATGCGTTGCAGCCAGGCACTTCCCGGGCAGGATTGGAGGCCAGCTTGCGCTGCGACCAAGGGCAGAATGCGCAAGATCTGGACCAGCAGGTTCTTGAAAAGTATTTCTATAGTGATGGCGAGATAGTGGCCCAGGCCAAAGCCGTGCGGCAGGCGGTTTTTCAGCCAGCGGATACAAAACTCAGGCGACTCAATAACCAGTCGGAACAGAATGTTGCAGCTCCCGCCTTGACGGGGACAGTCAGGGACAATCTGCTGGAGCAGACAGGATTGACCCACGCGCAGCTACAGGCGCAGGAAGTGCCGCTGCTACCGAAGCTCATGCGTGCCGTATGGGACAAGGCCGAGACCAGATACCGCGAGACAAAGAACGCTTCCGAGGAAAGTCAGGGGCTGCTTCGTCAGTTGAATCTGCAGCATGTGCATCTTACGCAAGGCAGCGAGAACTTGCGTAAAAAAATAGAGGCAGCCCCGGAAGACAAGGCGGCTTGGCGAGCTGGTATGCAGGGGAACAGGCGAGCAGAGCGAGACCGGTTGCGAGGAATGATCGATCAGTTGAACAAGGCTGTCACATCCTGGGAGAGCGAGAAAGAACAAGTTGATGCCAGGATCGGTGAGTTGGACAAGCAGATAGGTCAAGTGAGTGATCGGTCACAAGATTTGACCCGTGCCACCAAGGAGCTGGAGGCTGATATTCCCGTTCTTCGGCGGCTGGCCAGCGGTTTTGAGACAGAAGCGGAGGTGTACAGCGCCGGGAAGTTAAGCAAGCACCAGAGGCAACTGGGAGTGCTTGTCGAAAACATGGGGAAAACACAGACAAAGCTGAAAAACGCCAGGAGTGACATCGGCCGTCATCTACGGCGGCTGTCATTCAGAGCGGCCTGGCGCTCTTTCGGCGACTACAGGCATCAGAAGACTGAGCAAGCAATACTGCGGGCGCAAGTGCAAACAGAAGTATCCAGTGTAAAGAGGTTATCTGAGAAGTTGGGGGATCCGGCCTTGCCCTTGATGGTGGCCATAGACAGTGACGGCAATGTGTCTTTGTCACAAGAGGCTGCGCGATGGGTTAACAATGAGCTTCCCAATCTGGGCTTCCACGAAGCGCGCATTGCGCCATTCTACAGAAAGCTGGGCAATGGCGATGTGAGAATGGATATTGGGGTTATTCCGTATCCGGGTGGAAAACTGCTGCTTGGAGATGAAATTGATCAGTTCGTGCGCCAAAAAACGGCGGAAAAAAAGGAAGCGTAGCAGGAGAGAGAGGCTGTGGCCGCTCCCGGTGCCGTGCAAAATTTGAGCGAGGGCGGGCGAGCGCTGTCGCGTGCACGCGCGCAGAGGACGGAGACGGGACGATAGATGTTTTCTTTGAGCCGACTGCGAGGCTTGCGCAGGAGAGCCCAGCTGCTGTTGATGGCGATCAGATTGATTCCCCGGAACAGTGATCCAGCAGGGCGGCAATAAGCTTGCGGCAGTTGAGGCTTTTGAGTCCTGCCTGACCAGCTGAAGAAATCTGGAGTGGAAGCGATTGTGAGGGAAAAATTCTCTGAGCAACAGTCATTGTAAGCAGTCATTGTAAAAAGGAAGGCGGCCTGGTTTTGCAATCAGGCCGCCTTGCGTATTCTGGCGAACTTGAACAGTCCTTCTGTTTTACTTGAACACCCACAACCCGCTGCGCATATCGCCTTTCAACAGGGTGAATCATGCCGGCGCGGTGATCCGGCACGGTGATAATGGAGGTGGGCCTTGTGCCTTGTACTGGTGGTCACTAACTGGTTGGGCATGAAAATACAGGAGTGGGGCGCAAACAGTGCGCACAGCAGGAAGAAATCATGAGGAGGCAGGAGCGGCTACTCTTGCTGCGCAGAATATGGAATCAGTCACTTTGAATGCCGATGTTTGCTCCCATGTCAGTATATCGCCTTTTTCAGTGACGGATTCTCAAGACTGGGAGCTGGCGGACAAGGCGTGTCACTTACAGCAAGGACGGTCCCCTTGCTCCAGGTGCTTGTGATGCAGCATCGCCAAAGATAAAACCTTCAGTATGCTGTGGTGGCGCCTGGCCTGGCAGCTGGAACAGGGGCCGAACCACCATTACTTCTGCGCCCGTATCTCTGTACGACAATAGACCTCCAGTTTTGCAGGGTCTTGCGCGCTGGGGATAACAAATTCAAGGTAGGAAGCCCGCACACGGGGAAATTTTTTTGCCCAGCCTCTGAGTTTTTTGACATAGCCCCGGTCACCTGTGAGGTTGAGGGCTGCTGGCAGCTGCTCAGGATCTATGCCATCCCGGCTGGAGGTATAGGTCGAGCCAAAGGAAGCCCAGCTTTCCTTGGGAGCCTTGCTGGCGCCAGGGCCTATGTACTGTCGTATAAGCTGATAATGGCCGGGTCTCTCTTCACTGAGCTTCAACTCTTGTTCCTGGAGTAGTTTCCTGAGCTCTTCAGGTAGAGAGTACTCATCAGTGACAGTCACGAGCGCATCTTCGATTTCCCGCTCCATCCGCTGGTCGTACAGGCTCTCGTCTGGAAATCCCTCTTCCATATGTATCTCGACCACCTTGCCCTCCGGCGGTGCTGCCACAGCAAGCAGCGCCCCTCCAGCAAAAATAGCGGTCAGCATGGCTACGGAGAGTTGAGCCAAAAGGGAAACAGACAGTTTTCTTGTTGAACAGGGCATAAATACCTCCAGTCTTGGTTCAAAGTTCAAAGTTGTACCTACCTGTTGTTGGAGTCATCACAGGTAGATAAAGTTCCCCGCAGTGGCAGCAGCAGACAGAAGCATGAAAAGAGGCGGACGGAGCATGTCGTCTTCCGGACAATCGCTGTCAGTGAACAATGAAGAACAAAGCAGTAATGGCCAACGCTGTGACCGGCTTGCACAGGGGCTGGTGCTTCACAGCCGGGCCCTGGCGGGCTTGCCGGGAATCCGTGTCTGTGGGCTAAGGCTCAACATCCAGATGCCAGACGCAGTAGTAGACATCCTGCCCCTGCGGAAATCGCTTGCTGGGGCGGGCAAAAACGCCCAGGGAGCCTCCCGCGCCGGGCAAGCGCATGGTGGGATATCTCAGGTTGCGGGCATGGTGTTTGAACACAGAGGTCAGCAGTGTTTGTACAGCCTCCTGAGGGAATCCCCATTTCACATCACAGTGGTGGTGGATGGACATAAACGCGGTGCCTGACTCGTCAACAACAGCGGGGGAGTCGAGGGCCGAATGGGGATGCCAAGGATTATAGTTCTCCCGGATGACGCCGGCGTAGTGTCGTATAACGTAAAAGCGACCAGCCTCGGCATAATGTACTGCCAGCTCTTCTTCAGAGAAAAGCCAGGAGATTTCCAGGGGGGTACAGAGCCATTGCCAGGCCTTCTCCAGGGTGATGCGCTCTTCTTCGTCAGCGCTGGTGGAGAAAGTCTCGTTAGGGTAACAGGTCCCTTCAGGCGCTTGCGGACTGTCCGGATTATTGCAACGGGTGGGCATGGCTCTGGAGAGCTCCCGGAGCATGTTTGCAAGGACTTTCTCGATACTGCGGTCGTACTCGTCGTCGCTCTCAGTGGTGGGGACAACAGCCAGTGTTCCCCAGTGAGAGGGGCACAGCCAAGGGAATGGACGCCAGGCAAAAGCGGTTTCCCAGGTCAGAAGGCTTGTCAGGAAAACGGCTGCCAGGCGGAGGAGGCCGGCAATGCTTCCTGTACGCGTGATGCAATACATGAGGGCTCTTTCGCGCTGGCAAGGTGAGCCCCTTTGGAGTCAGAACAGTACAAGAAAGTTCCCGGCCGTTCATGGACACTCTGGTGCCGGGATGGCACGCAGGCTGGCCGGGGGGGCTTGTGCGGGAGCAGCTGTGCCGCCTCAAAAGGCAGATGCCCGACGCTGGTGTCAGGCGTTCAACAGCAGCAGTTCTCCACCGCTGACGGTGCCCTGTACTTTGAAATCAGGGTCTACCAGGGTCAGGTTGGCGAACTGGCCTGCTGCCAGCTGGCCCATGGTGGTTTCCAGACCAATGGCCCGTGCGGGGTTGATGGTTGCCATACGGCACACGGCATCGGCAGGCAAGCCACAGGCCAGCGCGTTGATGACAGCCTGTTCCATCGTCAGCGCAGAGCCACCCAGGGTGCCATCGAGATTGCGGCACTGACCGTCCTGACAATAGACACGGTGCCCGCCCAGCATGAAAGACTCCAGTGTGGTGCCGGAGGCCGGCGTACCATCGGTCACCAGCAGGAGTCGATCCTGCATGAGGCGATGCGCCAGGCGCAGGTTCTCCCAGGCCAGATGGTAGCCATCGGCGATAATGCCGGCGCACAGTGTTTGACTTTCCAGAACGGCACCGACGACACCCGGCTCACGACTGGTCAGCGGGCGCATGGCATTGTGCAAATGGGTTGCCATACGGACACCTGCCTGTTCGGCCGCCTGGATCTGGGCGCAGGTGGCGTCTGTGTGTCCGACGGAGACAACAATGCCATGGGCGCAGAGTGTCTCTATCATGCCGGGCGGACAGACCTCGGGCGCCAGGGTGACCATGCGGATCACATCGCTGTTACGACACAGGAAATCAATGGCGGTCGGGGTTGGTTGGCGCAGGACCCGGGCGTCATGGATGCCCTTGCGATCCGGATTGATGTAGGGACCTTCCAGGTGGAGTCCAGGAACCCTGTCAGGATGACGGTGCCGGTAGTGGCGTACCACCTCGACCGCCTGGGCCATGGTCTGGTCGTCGCTGGAGACAAGTGTGGGCAGAAAAGCTGTACAGCCTGTCCTGAGGTTGGTGCTGTGCATGGTATCCAGGGTGGCAGCATCCAGGGTCTCACCGAAAAGGACGCCGCCACATCCATTGAGCTGCAGATCTATATAGCCGGGAAGAACTCTCAAGGCATTGAGGTCAATTTGAGAGCAGTCGGCTGGTACGTCTTTTCTGGCGACAATGGCCTCTATCCGGGAATCACGCACAATAAGAGCAAGGTCTGTATTGTTATTTTTTTCGGAGAGCAGGAAGTCACTCTCCCCAAAAAGGCGACAGTTGACCATTGCGTAGTAATGATTGCCTTGTCGTTTTTCTGTATGCACGGGAACGGCCTCCGGGGCAGAGCCATCGGCCGGTAGGGGACAGATGGCCTTGTTGCGCTCTTGTCGTTATATCCCCTGGGTGTCAGGGGCCTTGTCAGTTTGCAGAATAGTCAGGGCAGCAGGGTGCGGGGTCAAGCGGAGTCTTGCAGCCCGCATCGGATAAAAATGGTAGTCGTCGTTTTCTCTGGTGGCTGTGCAGGAAGAAACCCGGGACAACAGAAGGTTGATACCTTTGTTCTGATTTCACTGCTGGTGCAGCGGCAACAAGACTGGGTGTGCCGCAGGATAAAACACAGGCGGTGGTTGCCATAGTGGTCAGGCTGAAAGAGAATCCTGTGCTGACTTCAGAATGCCGGAATTTCATTGCCATGCGTATACAAGCTGCGGACCCCACTCGCCTGCCTTTCTGGCTGCGCCTGTTTTTCCACCGCCAGAAAAGAAAGTATGGCCAGCTGCTGCAGCCGGCTCTGGTTTGGGCGCGCCGTCCGCTGTTGTTTCTGGCAGTGGGGGGTTTCTGGGGAGCGATCAACCGCCGCTCCTCGCCATTGCCGGCCGCGCTGCGACAATGGGTGCAGGTCTATGTTTCCCGGCTGACCTGGTGCCGCTTCTGTCTTGATCTCAACGCCAGTTTTTTGCTGGATCATCCCGACAATCGAGCCAGGCTGGAGGCGCTGGATCACTGGGAGGAGAGCCCGCTGTTTTCTCCGGCTGAGCGGGCCGCACTGGCCTGGACCCGGGCCATGTCCGGCACTGGATGTCAGACGAACGACAGTCTGCACCAACAACTGCAAGAGCACTTCAGTGAACAGCAAATCATGGAGCTGACAGCTTTGATTGCCTTTCAGAACATGTCGGCCCGCTTCAATGCGGCTCTGGATATACCGGCCCAGGGGCTCTGTCAGGTGGACGGTCGGGCGGTTGGTTTCTCGCAGGACAGTACCCGGAGTTGATGGTCTGGGGGTACTGGTCATCAGGCATGAGTCCTGTCGTGCATTAACGACAGCAGCCCGAGAAAGATGCTTTCCGGAAATTATGGACTGTCGACGTTGTTCTGTCTGGGGCAGGGTGATTGCGGGAGAGTGAAAAGCCGCTGGAGCTCCCCGGTGATCTGCTCGGCGGGCCGCTGTAAATACAAGATAACAGTCGTGCGTGTGGCAGGTGATATTGTCCCATCCTTCGCCGTATCCTCCGCCTGGAGAGTGGATGCGCGTATAGCAAGTGATTGCCCGGTCCTGGCGTCGTAAAACAGTCCTTTCGATCATCCGGGCCATCTTCCAGGGATGCTGGACATCTGCCAGCCACATAACGCCAATACCAGCGCAAAACCCGGTTGTCAGCAACAGCGGGCAACTTTTCCTCTTCCCCAGACTCATAGCTGCACACAAGGTGCCCCCTTGCCGCTTTTGGGCGTTGGTTAACGGGGGACGTCAGAGGCTTATGGACAGGGATGTGCCCGGACCGGAGGAATTCCCATGAATGGCTGTGCAGATGCGCGAACACTCGCGCTGACGCGCTACCTGAGGCCAGAATTGAGGCCAGAAGCGCCGCTCATAGTGCGTTACACGGAGCCTGCGGCACTGCTTATGGGCGGTATCGTGCACGGAGGCTGCATGTTCCGCCGTGACATTCAGAGCCTGGCAGCGGGCCTGACCGGGGTAGCTGTCCGGGGAGAGTGGCTTGTTGGCTGGCTGCCTGAAACGGCTTTGGCATGGGTATCGGGCATGCAGTCCGGGCTGGTTCCTTTTGCCAGTGCCTGTACGGTTGTGAAAGAGCTGACTGGGCGCAAGCTGGCATCGGTGGAGCTGGGTGCAGTGCTGTGTCTGGCGGTGCCCTTTGTCCTGCCTGTTCTGAGTTTGCTGGGCAGCAGTATTCGACGTCGTGTCAGAGCCAGACAACGACAGTGCCAGAATGATCGGGCTATTTTCAGAGCCCGGATCCAGCAAGCCCGGATACAACAGGGGGCGAACCTGGGGGATGCTGTGCACAGCCCGGCCGGGATTCTGCGCAGTCATGCCAGGCAGCTGAAATGGGTCGGGAGCGTGCAGAAGGCCCTGTCAGCCAGGGGAGCGCGGACACGCACTGCCGTCACCTGCCTGTTGGCAGTGGCACCGCCGGTTGCGGTGTTTCCCCGGCTGGCTGCGCTGACAGGCGTGTCGGCAGCGGTGCCTGTTGTCCTGGGGCTGGCCGCCGCTGGCTGCGGAACTTGCCTGGTGACCAGTTATCTGGACAACCGGCAGGCGCGCGCGCAGGCTCAGGCACTGATTGGTGAAGGTGAAAGATTCGAGCGCCTGGCGCAGGAAGCAGGCACTGATATGCGTCCTCAGGCTGTGCAGGCCGGGGCCAGCGGCGATGCTGAAGACCGCGCCGAGGCGTAAAGGTTGAATCTGTCGTTGTTGGGTAAACCTGTGGTTGCAGTGATGGGTTGAGCTGTCACAGTGCCTGCCGCTGAAAGACTGTCGGCAATGGGAAAGGGCTGGATGGATTTTTTGTCGATCGTCGTGTAGATTGCGCCAGCCTGTGCGCCAGCCTGTGCGACAGTCTGTCCGCGCAATGCAGACTGTGTCTCTGCTTTTCCTTCTTCAGCATTACATCCGGGTTACCGTCAGTTATGTTCCCCAATAGAACCACCTTGT
>MKWU01001459.1_pt1 | contig 40455 bp, 31 predicted proteins | sample 809101 | NCBI WGS metagenome assembly MKWU01 (sample SAMN05860141, study PRJNA318959) | sponge metagenome | host: Aplysina aerophoba | place: Slovenia: Piran, Adriatic Sea, Gulf of Piran | collected 2013-05-07
TCCCATCGAGGCAATCGGGCGAATGCTGAAGATGGAGTTTCCCCACGTGATCTACATGGTAGACTGCGTGTCGTCCTTCGGAGGGATCGAAGTGCGTGTCGACGACTGGGGCATCGATCTGATGGTCTCCACGACGCAGAAGTGCCTGAACGCGCCGCAGGGCCTGGCGTTAGTCGTAGCCAGTGAAAAGGCCTGGGACAAGATCGAAAACCTTCGTAGCGCGCCGCGCGCCATGTGCCTCGATCTCCACTCCTGGCGCCGCTACGGCATGGACGGAGGCGCCGCGCTGGGGTACGACACGTTCGACAGGGCGGGCGTTCCGCGTGCGCAAAGACCACATCCACGGGACTGGCCCGTTCACGGCCCCCATCCGTCCTACACCCTGGTCGTGGGACTGCGCGCGTCGCTGAAGGCCATCATGGACGAGGGCCCGGAACGCGTTTACCGCCGCCAGTACGTCGCGTCCAGGGCGGTGCACGCGGCGTTGAGCGCCATGGGTCTCGGCATCGTAGCCGCGACAGAGAAGTCGGCCGCGCCTGTGGCGACGCGTATCGCGCAGCCCGCATCGCCGGACCAGCTCGACATGACCGAATTGCACCGGATCCTCTTCGAAGATCACGGCATCGCGATCAGCAGCCTTGCCCGTATAGGGACCATGGGCTTTATGGCCGAACCCGGGCCGGTGCTTCGTACCATGTCTGCGTTGGAGCATACCTTGAACACATTGGGATGGGATGTGGAAGTAGGCGCGGGCGTAACGGCGGCCAGGGAGGTATTCGAGCGCTCGGAGGTTCTTGACGGCCGGGCAGTCGGAAGCCAGGACGTATCCCCGTGACCGCGCAGCGACAGGCCTGCTATCGGAGTCCTGGCTCCATCCCCGTCGCTACTGATCGTCCTCAGAACCGCCGGATCCGAACAGCCACTGCCAGATATTCAAGCTTCGATCCTCAGCTGCGCCGTCCTTCACCGTGTCCTCCGTGACGTACAGCGTTGTGGACAGGTTCAGATGCTTGTCGACGCGTAAAGCGAAACCGCCCAGGTCGTTTCGCTCCAGCGCCTCGGTCCGCAGGTAGGGCTTCCACAGTTCGTTATGCTGACTGTGCCAAAGGAACACGCCGGCCACGTCTTCGACCAATACGCGTTCCGCCTCGCGGTACAGCGTCATGCGACGGGACGGATCTCCGATCAGGTGATTGGCGATCTCCATGATGGATTCGAAACGTTCGTTGTACCAGGCATGGCGGCCCGTCGAAAGCCAGATGCCAAGCAGGTTGCTGGGATCCAGGTAGTCGTAGCCATAGGGGATCATGGCGAAGGCGATGTTGCCTTCGTACATGGTTTCCATGAAGAGTTTGGCCTCGGTGTTCTGCACGCCAATATCGATGTTCAGGTTCTGCTTGAGCATAGCCTGTACCGCCTGGGGGGCCTGGCCGCCTTGCAGGTTGGTTCCCCTGATCCACATAATGGTCGGCGGAAACCCCTTGCCGTTCGGATAGCCGGCTTCCGCAAGCCGTTGACGTGCCAGCGCGGGGTCGTATCGCTGTATGGGGGCGAGTTTCCGGGGGTTCGCCGCGGGGAATCCTTCGGGCAACATCGACGTTGCGGGTACGGCAACCCCCCGAAGAGCGGAGTCGACCATTGCGTCGTTGTCTATGGCATGGCTGAAGGCCTGCCGCACCCGCAGGTCGTTGAATGGCGGCTTGAAGGTGTCCATCATCAGGTAGGTGGTACCGAAGGCCATGTAGGTGTCCAACTGGTCCCTTAGCCGGGGATCCGCCCTGACGCGGTTGATTTCCGCCTGGTTGGACAGCACGACGTGGTCCACTTCCCCGGTTTCGTAGGAAGAAAGCATGGGTGGTTGGGCCGCCACGTTGAACAGCCTGGTGACCACCCGCTCAAGATAGGGTTTGTGGGGCCCCCGGTAGTGGGGATTCGGCTCCAGCACGATGCGGTCAAGCTTCGACCATTCCACCAGCCTGAAGGGTCCGCTTCCCATCAGTGTTTCCGGCTTTGTAGACCAGCCCGCACCATATTTGTCAAAAAGATGAGTGGGCGTCACCCAGCTGAAGGCCAGGATCAGGGGCAGGTAGGGCGTGGGATCTTCGGTTGTTATTTCCAGGGTGTGATCGCCCAGCGCTTTGACACCCAGGGAGTCGAGAGGCTGCTTGCCGGCAACGACTGCGCCCCAGTTCGTGATTGAACGGTAGTACCATTCGAGATCAAACCCCGTATCGGGGTCCGCCCACCGCTTGAAGGTGTCTTCGAAGTCATGCGCCGAAAGGGGATGACCGTCGGCGAAGATCAGATCGGACTGGAGGTAAAATGTCCAGGCGAGCCCGTCGTCCGATACAACCCACCGCGTCGCCGCGGCCGGCAGCAGGTTGTAGTTCCGGTCCATGCGCACTAGCGGTTCGTTGACCAGCGCATAGTCATGGCCGACCACCTGGTAGTGGGAGGTGGCCATGTCCAGATAGCGGTTCTCGGCCTTGAAACTGGTGAATACCTGGTACTCGGGCGGGGCCGCGTCGGGAGGAAGCGGTATGCCGATGGAGTTGATGTAGGGAGCGGGCGGGTCCGCGTCCTGCCAGGCCCAAACGGCCGTACAGGCAATCGACGTCGCCGAAAGAAGCGCGACTATGAACCGGACTCTCACGGCAAATACCCTTCTTCCCCGTCGGGTGATTCCGGTTACTCCAGGTACAGGATCACCTTGCCCGCTTCAATCTCCACCCGGTAGGTCTTGACCCGCATGCGGGGATCGTAGAGCGCCTGGCCGGTGGCGAGGTCGAATTCCCACTGGTGCCACGCGCACTTCAGGACCTGCTTCTCGTGGTGATCGACCGAGTATACTTCATCGGCCGTGACATGGGGTCTCAGGCGGCCGAGGCAGAGTGGTCCGCCCTTGTGTGGACAACGGTTCCTCAGGGCGTAGTACCGGCCGTCGACGTTGAACACGCCGATTCCGCCGCGCCCGCCCGCGGGGACGATCCGCCGCTCTCCGGGGGGCAGGTCATCCACGGCGGCGACCTCGTATCGCTCGCTCATCTGGCGGGGTTTCCCTGTTCGTCCAGGCCGTACAGCTCCCGCGCGGTTTCCACGAATACCTTTCGCTTCAGTCCCGAGTCAATCCCGGGCAGTACCGAATCGGGTGATTCCCAGTCCCAGTGAGGATAGTCGCTGGCGTAAACGAGGATCTCGTCCGCGTGAAGCCAGTCCAGGAAAGTACTCAGATCCCGGCGGGTCGGCGGCTGTTCCATAGGCTGGCATCCAAACCGGACGTGGCCACGAATGTATTCGCTGGGCAGGCGCTTGACCCAGGGCGTGTAGTCGCGTACCGCCTTCCAGTCCGCGTCCATGTGCCACATCAGGCCCGGTACCCAGAAGGTGTCGTGTTCAATGAAGAGGAATTTTAGATCGGGGAATTTCTCGAAAGTCCCTTCGCAGATCAGGCTCACGACGTGGGCCATGGCGATCTGGGGGCGGGCCATGCGCATTTCCAGGTAGTAGGAGGGATATCCGGCGGCCGTGGGGGCATTGGCGATGCCCGCTCCTTCGGCACCGAAGTGCACGCACATGGGAAGACTGCACGCCTGCGCGGCCTCGTAGATCGGGTCGTAGAACCGGTTGCCAAAGGGCATCCGTCCGCCGGCGGGCATGATGACCTGGAGCACCTCGGGACGGCCGCCAATGCGTCGTATCTCCTCCGCGGCCTGCTTCGGATCCGTCGGCGCCACCGCCACCGACGCGCGGAAACGTCCGTCCGCCTTGATCCAGGTCTCCAGGGTCCAGTCGTTGAAGGCCCGGCACATGGCGGCGCCATAATCCGCGTTCGGGTGCACCGCCGCGCCGTATACGGTCACGCCCGTCAGTAAAGCCACGTCAATACCGTACGCGTCGAGATGATGCTCACGCGCCAGGTCGATGTTGCTGCTGGGATGGGTTTCAGTGTGTTCCCAGAGTTCGGCCCGGCAGCCGCCCTTCGGGAGATTGGTATATCCCACGCCGGGCATCATGGCCCCGAAGTCCTTCACGTATTCCACGTAATGACCGGGAAGAAACGGGAACAGATCCTCGGTTTCCACTACGCCGTGATGCAGGTCGCAGTCGATGAGATTTACCTTCGGCGCGGACAGCGCTTCGACTTCAGCCATGGCCTGAGACCACCTTCCCGGACCTCCGTGTAACAGGGCAAACGGCGTTTCAGCCATAAACACGCAATCCAGCGGTCCTGTCAAGCTGATTCAGTGTTTCCGCGCCTCGGATCGACGCCGGGTGCCCGGCACGCCAAAGCCCGCTCGAATGAAACGAATGGCGTAGTTCCGGGAGCCCGCGGGACCGGCTCTATCGGTGACCGTGGCGACCCGGTGAAATTTGTACTTTTCATTTATCGGCCAGACACTAAATTTCCATACCGTTTCATACTTGCGCCTTAAATCGACCGCGTAGCCAAATCTGCATTGGACGCCTATGATATCCTGGATTTACGACCCCGAGGCATGGGTCGCCCTCGTCACGCTTACGACCCTTGAGATTGTGTTGGGCATCGACAACATCGTTGTGCTCTCGATTCTCGTAGGGCGTCTGCCGACCCACCGCCGGCAACGCGCACGCATCATAGGACTCGGGCTGGCCATGATCATGCGGCTGGGGCTGCTGCTCACGCTGGCCTGGATAATGACCCTGACGGCAACGTTGTTCACCGTGTTCAGCGAAGCTATTTCGGGCCGGGACCTCATTCTGATATTAGGAGGACTGTTCCTGCTCGTAAAGAGCACGACGGAGATCCATGGCACGTTCGAGGAACATCGCAAGACCGAAACTACCCCCAAAGTGAGCTCCTACGCAGGCGTGTTGATACAGATCGCGCTGATCGACATCATTTTCTCGCTGGATTCGGTCATTACCGCGGTCGGTATGGCGGAACACGTACCCGTGATGATGCTCGCGATCATCATCGCCGTACTCTTCATGATGCTGGCCGCCAGATCGATCGGGGAATTCGTCGATGCCAACCCTACGGTGAAAATGCTGGCGCTGAGTTTTCTCGTGTTGATAGGCGTAGCGCTCATCGCCGACGGACTCGATCTTCATATTCCCAAGGGTTACATCTACTTCGCCATGGCGTTTTCTGTCGGCGTGGAGATGCTGAACATGCGCCTGCGGCGCCACCAGGACGGTTCCGGCAGTTAGCCGATCCCGAAACAGGAGATGAACAAATGGAATACCGGCAACTCGGCTGTTTCGGCGTGCGCGTGTCTCCCATATGTCTCGGCACGGCGTTCCGGGGCTTCTGGGCCGGCCGGACGGACGAGAAGACCTGCATCCGCACGATTGAAACGGCGGTGGATCTCGGGATCAACTTCATCGACTGCGCCAACTTCTACTTCGGCGGCAGGTGCGAGCAGGTGCTGGGCAAGGCCCTGGCCGGCATGAAGGACAAGCGGGACAACCTGGTGATCACCAGCAAGGTGTGGAGCGAGATCGGACCGGGGCCGAACGACAAGGGCACCTCGCGCTACCATATCATGCGGGAGATCGACCGCTCACTCAAACGACTGGGCCTGGACCATATCGATCTCTATCTACTGCACCACTTCGATCCCGACACCCCCCTGGACGAGACCCTGGACGCCATGACCGATGTGGTCAGGCAGGGCAAGGCCCGGTATGTCGGCATGTGCAATTACACGGCCGCGCAGGTCGTCGAGGCATTGTGGGTAGCCGACAAACACGGCTTTTCCAGGCCGGTCTGCCTGCAGAACCACTACAACCTGATCCATCGTTCCGGCGTGGAGACCGAACTCCTCGACCGGTGCCGCCGGCACGGGCTGGGGATGATGACGTACAGTCCCATCGCCGTAGGCCTGCTTACGGGCCGGTGCCGGCGCGGCGAGGATCCGCCCGAGGGCTCGATCTGGGCGAAAGACGTCGAGCGGTACAGGAAAACCATGACGCCAGCCGTAGATCAACTCATCGCCACGTTGATCGACGTGGCCGCGGAGCTGGACAGAACCCCCGCGCAGGTCGCTTTCGCGTGGATCCTGGATCATCCCGAGGTAACGGCCGCGATGACCGGTCCGGACCAGCCGGAACACGTGGAAGAGGTCTGCGGCGGGACGGGCTGGAAACTGCCTGCCGGGATCCGAAGTAAGCTGGACGAGGCTTCCGCCCCGGAACGCCTCGGTCAGTCTGCGTAGCGAGATTTTCTGCCGGGCCGTTGTTCACCGCTGGTCCGCGGCTCATTGCCATCCCCGGCACATGGTCCTGCGGGGTTTTATCCCTATCCGTCTCCCGTATCCTGCTCATCCATATCGGCCATCCGATCGATCCTGAGCCGCTGGACACGGGTTGGCAAAACGCGCAGCGCCGTCATCAGATGTGCTCCGGTACGGACCTGTTCCCCCTGCCTGGGAATGTGACCCAGCAGTTCGATCATGACCCCGCCCGTGGTATCCGAGGTCAGTTCATCGGGAAGTTGCAACCCGCAGGCGTGTATGACCTGGTCGACGGGACAACTGGCTTCGACCTCGAAACGGTGGGGTCCGGTCCGCACGATGAGCGGCGCCTCACTGTCGAATTCGTCTTGAATTGGACCTACCAGTTCCTCAAGTACGTTTTCCAATGTGATCATACCGGAAACCGTGCCGAACTCGTCCACCAGGACGGCAAGCATGGTATTTCGGCGCTGGAATTCCAGGAGCAGCGCGTCCAGCTTGATGGTCTCGGGCAGAAACAACGGATCCCGTGCGATCCCTTCCAGACTGGAGGAGCCCTGTTCGTCGAACAGGATCCGGAACAGGTCCTTGACGTGTACGATCCCGACGACCTGATCCAGGTCCTCGTCGCACAGCGGGAAACGCGTATGTCCCGATTCGGCTACCACGCGCAGTTTCGTTTCCCGTTCGTCGTGCTGGTTAAGGTACACGATCTGGTTGCGGGGCAGCATGTAACGGCGCGCGACTTTTTCTTCCAGGTCGAGCACGTTTTCCATGATCCTTCGCTCCCGCCTGGTGACGTGGCCTCCGGCTACCATGGTGACCAGGGTCATCCGCAATTCAGGTTCCGTGATGGATTCGCCCTGTTCGTTCATGATACGTATACCCAGGCACCTCAGCATGAGGTTGGCGCTGATGTTCAGCAACCAGATGAATGGCCGGAATATCCGGTAGAAGACGACGAGCGGAATCCCAATGGCGAGGGCCACCTGCCGGCACTTCTGCAGTGCGACGAACTTGGGGACAAGCTCTCCCGCGGTGATCAGCAGGAAGGTCATGACCGCAAAGGCAACTGGAATCGCAATGAGATGGGAGGTCTCCGCGGAGAAACCAAGGGCGATTACGAGCGGTTCGAGCAGCGCGGCCATGGTCCGTTCGCTGTACCAACCGAGACCAAGGCTGCCGAGCGTGACGCCAAGTTGGCACGAAGAAAGGTAGGTGTCGAGGCTGTACAGGATGTTACGAACGGTCTGCGCGGTTCTGCCGCCGTCCTTCGCCAGCACTTCGATTTCAGACAGGCGTATCTTTACCAGTGCGAATTCCGCAGCTACGAAGAAGCCGTTGAACGCGACCAGCAGCAGGACGATGATTAGGTCATTCATGGTTCAGGGGGATGATCGGAGCGTACCCGTCGCGGTTGAAGTTAGTGAACCAGGGGAATTCAGCGAACGGAACCACCGAATTTATCGGACAGCACTTCACGACGGTAATCGAAAATCGCGTTGAGCTGGTTCTTGACGATCGCTGCATGTACCATACGGCCCAGGAATCCAAATGGCAAGGCATAATGGATCAGGTCGACCATTTCCACGCCGTGCTCTGTAGACCGCAATCGGTGTTCATGGTGCCAGAATCTGTATGGTCCGGATCTCTGCTCGTCAATAAAATACCTAAGTGGTTCTGCCTGAGTGATTTCCGTGACCCAGTTAAAGTAGAACATCTTGTATAGCGCGAGCCTGTAGGTGATGATGAGGCCCGGGTATACACAGTCGGGCAGTTCGGAAGTAACGGTCAGTCCGACGCCCGGCGGAGTCAGATTGCGAAGATGCTCTGGGCGGCACAGGAAATCCCAGGCGGCGTCCAGGGATACGGGCAGAATCTGCTTACGTTGCAGCCGGTAGACATGCATGGAATCCGGTTCTCCAGTTCGAATTATCCGTCTAACCGGGGTCTGTCCCGTCGCAATGCCGACAGGTGCGGCCCTCCAGTCCGAATCCGCTATTCCGGATACTACGGGAATCCTCAATGCGAGTCAATCCACATTAGCCGGGTGGGGGAATCGCGCGTGCGCACCGACCTTGACATTGCGTGGTCCCGGTCTTAACTTTCGCCACACTATGCTCATACTCGTTACTGGCGGATCGGGGTTGATCGGCCGCCGGCTGATCCCATACCTCGAGACGCGGGGACACCGGGTCGTTCGCCTGGTCAGATCCAGGGACAAGGTTGGCGAGAATGCGATCTTCTGGTCCACCTCCGAAGGCCGCGTTTATTGGGACGAATCCGGTGGAATAGACGCCATCGTGCACCTGGCGGGCGAGTCGATCCTGGGCCGATGGACCAGGGCCAAGAAGGCCCGGATACGCGACAGCCGCGTCGACCCCACCCGCAACCTCTGTGCGTTTCTCGCAGGGATGGAGGCACCGCCCAGGGTCCTGGTGGCCGCGTCGGCCACCGGATTTTACGGCAACCGCGGCAAAGAACCGCTCGTCGAGGAGTCCCAGTCAGGCAACGGCTTTCTTCCCGGGGTATGCAGGCAGTGGGAAGCGGCGACGGGACCGGCCCGCGACGCAGGGATCCGGGTCGCGAATCTGCGCATCGGTATGGTGCTGACTCCCGAAGGAGGCGCGCTGGCCGCCATGCGCACGCCCTTCCGGTTGGCGCTGGGCGGAAGAGTCGGGGACGGTAGACAGTACATGAGCTGGATTACCCGGGACGACCTGGTTGCCGCAATCCGTTTCATCCTGGAATCGGACGAACTGGATGGACCCGTAAACGCCGTTGCCCCCGGGCCCGTCGACAACGCGGAGTTTACGCGGGTTCTGGGTCTTGCGCTGCATCGTCCGACCCCCTTTTCGGTACCCGCCTTCGCAGTCCGCCTGTTGTTCGGCCAAATGGGAAACGACCTGCTTCTCGCGAGCGCGAAAGTCATACCCGAACGTCTTCAGCAAGCGGGTTTTCAATTCGAGCACGCGGATCTGAAGTCTGCGCTGAACGACCTGTTGCAGGCGAGACCTTCGACATGAGCCGGAAAGTCCGGTTCTCCACGAATGCGGCGCCTGATGCCGCGCCGATCCCTATGCAACGATGGCCATGAACTCCGAAAACCCGCATCAGCCGGCACAAACAAGTTCATCAGCTTCGGGTGGATTCCTGGACGCCATAGAGCGGATCGGAAATCGCCTGCCTGACCCCACGACGCTCTTCCTGGTCGGTGCGCTGTTCATCGTCTTCCTCTCAGATGTCGCGGCCCGCGGGGAGTGGACCGTAGTGCAGCGCCTGCCGGAACAGGCTATCCTGCAAGATGGTTCGGCCGGTGTGGCGTGGCGCGAGACCGGGGAGACTTTCACGTCCACCAGCCTGCTCACCCGGGACGGGCTCTTCTGGGTCGTCGGCAACATGGTTGAGAATTTCATGCGCTTCCCGCCCCTCGGCGTTGTCCTCGTGGGCATGCTGGGCATCGGCGTGGCGGAACGGACGGGGATGATCGCCACCGTGCTCAAGGCGTTCATGCTGGCGGTGCCGGGGAGGTTGCTGACTCCGGCCATGGTCTTCATCGGAATTATGTCGTCCCTTACACTGGACGCCGGATACGTCATACTTCCGCCCCTCGCGGCGGCGCTGTACAAGGCCGTGGGCAGGTCACCGCTGGCGGGACTGGCCGCCGTATTCGCTGGCGTATCCGCGGGATTCAACGCCAATCTGTTCGTGACCGGGCTGGACCCCCTGCTGGCCGGTCTTTCCACGGCCGGGGCACAGACGATCGACGCGGCATACCAGGTTGCCGCCACGTGCAACTGGTATTTCATGATTGCGTCGACAGTGGTCATGACGCTGGTAGGGTGGCTCGTTACGGCCTGGTTCGTCGAAAGGCGCCTGGCGGGCAAGTCACCCGAGGAAGGCGGTCCGGCGCCCACGACGTCGGCCGCACCGGAAGAAACCGCTATGACGGCGGTGGAGAAGCGGGGCATGGTCCGGGCGTCCCTGGCGTTCTGCGTAGTGCTTACGGCCATCGTGTTCATGATTCTGTGGCCGGGCGCACCGCTGTACGGGACGGGCAGGTTGTTCGACCGCTGGGTGGAGGCCATCGTGCCCCTGCTCCTTTTCTGCTTCATCCTGCCCGGCATCGTGTATGGCATCTCAGTAGGCGCCATTAAGAACGACAAGGATGCGGCGCGCCTGCTCATAGAAACGATCGCCACCATGGCCCCGATCATCGTGCTCGCCTTCTTCGCCGCCCAGTTCATCGCCTACTTCCAGTATTCGGGTCTGGGCCGGATGCTGGCGATGGCTGGCGGCCAGGCCCTCGGCCAGGCGCAGATGCCGGCGTGGATGCTGATCATCGCCTTCATCCTCGTCACCCTGGCGTTCAACCTGCTCATCGGGTCCATGTCGGCCAAGTACGCGCTCTTCGCGCCAATCTTCATACCCATGTTCATGATGGTGGGCATAAGCCCCGAACTGACGCAGGCGGCCTACCGGATCGGCGACTCCGTGAGCAACACCATCACGCCGCTGAACCCCTACCTGGTGATCATCCTGGTCTTCATGCGCCAGTTTGTGCCCAGGGGGGGCATGGGTACGCTGATTTCCACGATGCTCCCCTATACCGTGGTGTTTGCCGTCATCTGGACCCTGGTCCTCGTGATCTGGATGGCGATGGGCATCCCCCTCGGGCCGGCGGGCGGCCTGGTCTACGTGCCCTGAGCGGCCAGGCGGGTTCGCCGTAACTGTTCCGTCACACTTCAAGCAATCCCGGGTGGCCTGATCCGGGCCGGCGGGCGGCCTGGTCTATGTCCCCTGAACAGGCGTATGCGTCGGATATTAGGCGCCGTTCGAGCGCTGAACGGCCGTTGAGGCAGCGTCATGGTCACGGTTTTCCTGTCTTCGCCGCCGCATTCGAGCGCCGGCGCAGTAGCAGGTAGGCGGGGATGCCGAGAGCGGTCAGTGCGAGGCCCGATATGGACTCAACGGGGGTCTCGAAGAGCATGTTGGCGAGAATGCCGGCGGAACCGGCGATGAACAGCAGGGGCACGGCCGGGTAGCCCCAGGCTTTGTAGGGCCTGGGCAGGTCGGGCTGTTTCCTGCGCAGCGTGAATACCGCGGCCGCCCCGGCGATCCACAGCATGAGATTGGCGAAGGTAACGAAGGTAATCAGGTCTTCGAACGTACCGCTGAGGGTGAGCACGCATGCCCATGCGGCCTGAAAAATCACTGCCTGACCCGGTGTGCGGTACCTCGGATGTACCGTGCCCGCCCGTTTGAAGAACAGCCCGTCACGCGCCATGGCGAAATAGACACGGGGTCCCACCAGGATGCTGGCGTTCAGCGCGCCGACGATGGACACGATGACGGCAGCCGAGACCAGTACGGCGCCCGTTTCTCCGAAGAGGACGTTGGCAGCCACTTCCCCGACCCGGACGATCCCGGCCATTTCCCCTGCCGGCATGGCTTTCAGGTAGATGTAGTTCACCAGCAGATAGACCACGGTGACGCTCGCGGCGCCCACGACGAGGGCCCGCGGCAGGTTTCGCGCCGGGTCCCTGACCTCTCCCGCTACGAAGGTAACTTCCTCCCATCCGGCGAAGGCCCATGCGACGGCGATCAGGGCGACGCCGAAGGCGACCACCAGTTGCCCGAAGTCAATCTCCTGCGGGTTGATCCTGAAGTCGATGGGCTGAGCGGACCCGCTCCAGAGTCCGAACAGGATGAACAATCCGAGCGCGGCGATCTTGATCACCGAGGACACGTTGGTGATGTGCTTGCTGAAGGTGACGCCCCGGTAATTTACGACCGTAAGCAGGACGACCAGGACCAGCGCGGTGACGTGGCCGGCGGAAAGGGAATACTGGAAAGTCCAACCTGGAAGGGTGATTTCGGTTTCGAAGAACACGTTGGCCATCCCGTAGGAGGGGATGAAGTACCCGGCGTATTCTGCGAATCCCACGGCGAGCGCGGCGATGATTCCGGTCAGGTACATGGTGAAGGACACCCAGCCGAAGAGGAATCCGCAGAACGGACCGTAAGCTTCCCGGAGATATACGTACTGGCCGCCGGCCCTGGGCATGGCGGCGCCGAGTTCGGAGTAGGCCAGCGCGCCGGCGAGGGCGTGCAGGCCGCCGAACAGCCAGGCAAGGAGTATGAGCGAGGCCGAGGGTATGCCCCGGGCCATCAGGCCGGTGGTGAGGAAAATCCCCGAACCGATCACGATGCCGATGACGATCATCGTGGTGTCGAAAAGACCGAGCTGGCGGACCAGGCCAGTCTTTTCTTTTTGATCGCTCGGAATTGCCATATATTGAGAATAGGGGACGTTCCGCCGGGTGGCCGCACATGGATTCGATCACGGCCCAGGCGGGCATATGGAAGTGGAAAGCGAACGTCCATGTTACGGGGACGGTTCGCCTAAGTCAAGGTGGGATTGCTACAGGAAGGAAACCTCGATTGAACGATACGGCGCTGGACCTCATCGACTCGACGACCTACCCCATTCACCGGCCAGGATCGGCCACGTACAGCGCACTTGTCGCAAGGTGCAGGGATGACCTGGCGGCCCAAGGCGCCTGCCTGTTGCCCGGATTCGTCACGGAGGAGGCCAGGGTACGGATGGTGGCCGAGGTGGATCGTGCCGCGCCCAGCGCTTTTCCTTGCCGGAACGCCCATAACGTATACCTCGAGGAGCACGACGGCGCCTTTCCGCCCGATCACCCCCGGCGAAGGCTCCAGGCAACGGACCTGGACTCGGTCGCCTTCGATCAGATGCGTCCCACAGACGGTCTGCACCAGTTGTATTCCTGGGATCCGCTCCTTTCCTTCATAGCCGACGTCCTCAACAAGGAACACTATTACAGGATGGCCGACCCCTTTGCCGCGCTGACGGTTAACGTCATGCGCGAGGGACAGAACCACGGCTGGCATTTCGACGAGTCCGAGGCTACGACTACCCTGATGGTACAGGCGCCCGAAGAAGGCGGCGTCTTCGAGTACGCACCGAACGTCCGTCCGGAGGAAGGCGGGTCATACGATACCGTGGAACGGGTGCTGCGCGGCAGCTATCCGGACGTACGTACACTCGCCGTGAAGCCCGGTACGCTGATCCTCTTCGTCGGCTACCATTCCATGCACCAGGTGACACCGGTCAAGGGTCCGGTTACCCGGTATGTCGCCACGTTCTGCTACAAGGACCGGCCCAATGTCTGCAACAGCCCCGAGGTACAGAAGCTGTTCTACGGGCGAACGGCATGACGAAGGGAGATTGGCAGAAGAAAGTCGTTTTTGGAGATCGCTCAAGGACCAGGAGGTGGACCATTGCACGCAGTGATCATTGGGAACGGCGTAACAGGGGTAACAGCCGCCACGCGGCTCCGGCAGCTTCAGCCCGACTGGAAGGTCACGCTGGTATCGGGTGAATCGGCCTTCCACTATTCCCGCCCCGCCCTCATGTACATCTTCATGGGGCACATGACCTACGAGGCGACGAAACCCTTCGAGGACAATTTCTGGCGAGACCAGCGGCTGGACCTGGTCCGAGACTGGGTCACCGCCATCGATATCGACGACAGGCAACTGGTTCTACACCGGAACGGACGCCTGCCCTACGACCGTCTGCTGATCGCCACCGGCGCCAAGTCGAACAAGTTCGGATGGCCGGGCCAGGACCTCGATGGCGTCCAGGGCCTGTACAACCTGAAAGATCTGCATCAACTGTATAAAAACGCCGAACGGGCCAGTCACGCGGTCATCGTCGGCGGCGGGCTGATCGGCATCGAACTCGCCGAGATGCTGCATTCGAGGCATATCCACGTCACGTTTCTCATACGCGAGCCTTCCTACTGGTGCAACATCCTGCCCATGGAAGAATCGGGCATGCTGAACCGGCTGATAGAGGAGCAGGGCATCGGCCTGATCAAGGAGACCAACCTGAAGGAAATCGTGGACGACGGCACAGGAAAGGTCGAAGCGGTCATTACCGAGTTCGACGACCGGATCGACTGCCAGCTGGTCGGCCTGACGCCGGGTGTCTCGCCCAACACGGACCTGGTCAAGTCGACGCCCATCGAAACGGGCCGGGGCGTCCTGGTCGACAACTCGTTCCGAACGAACATACCCGGAATCTACGCGGCAGGGGACTGCGCGGAAATCGTCAGCCGCAACGGGGGACGCAACCTGATCCAGCAGGTCTGGTACACGGGCAAGAAGCAGGGCAAGGTCGCCGGCGAGGTGCTGGCCGGACAGGATACGGAGTACGACCCCGGGATCTGGTACAATTCGGCCAAGTTCTTCGACCTGGAGTACCAGACCTACGGCATGATTCTGAATACGCCCCAGCCCGGAGAGCGTCACCTTTTCTGGGAACATCCATCCCATCGCCACGCCGTCCGCGTCGTCGGCGTCGACGGGTGCATCAAGGCTTTCAATTTCATGGGTATACGGGCCCGCCACGAAGTATGTGAGCGGTGGATTGCCGAGCGGCGTACCGTGGAGTACGTCCTGGACCACCTGGAAGAAGCCAACTTCGATCCGGAGTTTTTCGTCCGCCACGAGTCGGAGATCGTACGCTCATTAAAGGAGCAACTCGCATGAGCACATCGCCCGCTGCACCGACGTTGATCGATCCGGAAACCATCTCGTACTTCTACGACGAGGAGGCCGAAGGGTTCGGCGAGCCCGAGTCCGCGGCTGAGGCGCCCAGGAACCCGGGCATGATGGTTTCCGCCGGCGTGATCGGTCTGGGCTTCCTCGCGCTCGTCGTATCCCTGCTCGGTATGCCGCTCTCCGGCGCCTGGACGCCCTTCCTGCTGTCCTTCGGCCTGCTGTCTGCCGGAACCATCGGTTACGTCTGGTTCACGTACAGGGACACGGTGCCCGGCATCAAGCACGACGGCATCATGTTCGGAAACACGACACACCGCGGCGCCATCGCCTGGGCGCTGGGCATCGCGCTCACCGGGTTCTACGTCGTACTGTACTGGTGGCCCGAATACCTGTCGCGCGCCATCGCGCTCGTTGAGCCGCTGTCCCAGGTCCTGGCGGGACAGCCGGCGAACCAGTGGTTTCTATACGGGTTTCTCTACACGATGGCCGTGGTGCTCTTCGGATTCCGCATGTTCATGCGTTACCGCCACAACCGTTATCACATCATCCGAACGATTTCGGTCATGTTCTTTCAACTGGTTCTGGCCTTCGTCCTTCCCCAGTTCCTCCGCGCACTGAACGAACCGGAGTTCTACTTCAGCTACTTCTGGCCCCTGAAGTACGATTACCTGTTCCCCGGCACCGTGGATTACCTGGTCAACAGCCCGGGCGCCCTGGGTTCGTTCATGGTGTTCTGGGGGGTGGCCTGCACGTTTATCGCCACGCCCGTGCTGACCTATTTCTACGGCAAGCGGTGGTACTGTTCCTGGGTATGCGGCTGCGGCGGGCTCGCCGAGACCCTCGGCGACCCCTGGCGGCACCTGACGCCCAAATCGACCGTATCGTGGAAAATCGAACGGGCGATCATTTACGCGGTGCTCCTGCTTATCATCGCGACGACGGCCGTGCTCTGGGTGAGCAGCACGTCTGAAGGCGCGCTGAGCGCCATTTCCGCTCCGTTGAAACAGTGGTACGGTTTCTACATCGGCGCGGTCTTCGCCGGGGTCATCGGCGTGGGGTTCTATCCGATACTCGGCAATCGGGTCTGGTGCCGCTTCGGGTGCCCGATGGCCGCGGTGCTGGGCATCATCCAGCGCTTCTTCTCCCGCTTTCGAATCACGACCAACGGCGGACAGTGCATGTCCTGCGGTAACTGCACGACCTATTGCGAAATGGGCATCGACGTGCGGGCGTATGCGGAGCGCGGCGAGAATATCGTCCGGTCTTCCTGCGTGGGATGCGGGGTCTGTTCGGCCGTGTGTCCCCGGGGCGTGCTCAAGCTCGAGAACGGCATGTCCCACGGTGACCGCTACCCGGGATCCGACAAACCGCTGAGCGCTTTCTCCGAGGCCGTCAGCAAGGGCGCCAGGGTGTACGGCGACCGCGACGGTTACGTATAGCGGTCTTGCAGCGCAAGGCGCCATCCTGTGCTACCTGACCAGGAAAATAACCACCGCGACCGTGGCGATGCTGCAGATGGTGGACAGGAACACGGCGTTGGCCGCGAAATCCTCCCGGCTGCCGAATTCCATCGCGATCAGCACGGTATTGATCGCGGTTGGATAACTGGTGGATACAACCAGGATCGGTGCGATCCTGGGATCGATGTCCAGCAGGAGCACGAGGCCGTAGCCGATCAGGGGAGAGACCAGCAGTCGGCAGACCAGGGACGCCAGGCTGGCTTTCCACTCCAGGGTGATGGGAGTCCGGGCCAGCTGCATGCCCAGGGTGACCAGTGCCATGGGAACGAGCGCTTCGGCCAGGTACTCGATCGGAAGCCAGATAAAGCCCGGGAGTTGCAGGCCGTAGTTCCGGATCGCGAAGGCCAGGATCAGCGCATAGACGAAGGGCATCTTGAAGGACTGCAGGAAGGCTTTCCGGGCGGACAGGCGTCCAACCGAAACGAAGAACAACCCCAGGGTGAAAACCAGAAAGTTCTGGACGGCCAGGACGATGGACTGGACGGCCAGGCCCAGGGTGGGGAAAGCCAGTTCGCTGGCCGGAAAGCCGTAATTCCCGCTGTTGTAATACATGACGGACAGACTGAAGGCCTGCTTCATATCATTCCGGTACCGCATGACCAGGGATCCGATCACACTGAGCACGTAAAGCGCGACCAGCATGAGCAGGCAGAATACGGCGGTGTCCCATACGAAATCGGAGGAAAGCTCAGACTGGGTAAGGGATACGACGAGCGTAGCGGGCATGACCAGGTACAGCAGTATCCGCGTCAGGGCCTGCAGGTCGAACCGCCATTTTTTCTGGAACAGGTACCCGAGCGAAATGAGAACGAAAATCGGGGCGATGATGTCGATCAGGATGTTCAGGAATGGCATAGGATCGCCAGGGAAGGATGGGGATCGGGTGGATTCGAGTCAGGGTGCGGGATAGATCGCGTTGGCCTGCCGGACCGAAGCTTTCACGCAAAAGGATCGAAGCGGCCGTCCGCCGCCGTCCACCCCCCGTCGACGAACATGACGGAACCCGTGGTGTATGAGCTGGCGTCAGAGGCCAGGTAGAGGACGGCCCCCGCGATTTCCTCCGGTTTGGCCCATCGCCGGAGCATGGTCTTGTCGGCGTATGCGCCGTACCAGTCCGGCTGCCGTTTGATCTGGGCCGTCAGCGGCGTATCCACGACGCCGGGGGCGATGGCGTTGGCCCGTACGCCCTTGTCGGCGAGTTCGGCCGCCAACGCGCGGATCATGAGGACCACACCGGACTTGGTCGCTGCGTAGACGCCCTGGCCGGGCTCCACCACCTGGGACCGGATACTCGAGAAGACGATGATGCTGCCTCCGCCGTTTTCAGACATGGACCGGGCAGTTTCACGTACGAGGCGGAAGGTTCCCTTCAGATTGAGATCGACGACCCGGTCGTATTCCTCGTCCGTGTAGTCGAGAAGCTTTTTTCGAATGTTGACGCCAGGCGTGCTGACGAGGGCGTCGGGGGGAGAAATCCGATCAAGCACCTGCTGGATCTGTCCGGTATCCCGCATATCGAGCGCGACCGCTTCGGCCGATTCACCGTGTGCGCGAATCTCGTCGGATACGGAGTCCGCCGCCTCCTCCCGCACGTCGGCGCAGACCACGTGTGCGCCGAACTGGGCGAGGCACATGGCCGAGCACCGGCCGGTGCCGCCGCCAGCGGCCCGCCGCCCGGCCGACCCCGCTGCCGGCGCCGACGACCAGCGCGTTTCGGCCCGTCATATCGAAGAGGTTCTTGTAGTCGGCCATGCAGGGTCTCGGGTTGTCGATGATTAAGTCCTGCCGGGCATCATGTTGGCCGGTCGATCCGGGATCCGGTGGTCCGGCGGAACGGCCACTATCTTAGAGTGAGGGTCCGCCCCTGTCAAGAGGTTCGGTCCTGAACGGGTCGGGCGTATCGTGTCGAATGAAGCAAGTATGCTCCAATGGAACCAGGGGTACGTAACGGCCTGGGGAGGAAGGAAATGACCGGGAAAACGCTCATTGTCGCGAATCCGAAATCGGGTAGCGGGCGTGGCGTGACCTACGCGGAGCGGGTACGGGAATCGTTGGCTGCGAACCAGGTGTCCGCCGAAATCCGCCACACATCGACCCGGGGCGAGGCGGAGACCATCGCGGCGGAAGCCGTGCGCACCGGGTATTCCTGCGTCGCCGCATGCGGCGGCGACGGGACCGTGCACGAAGTAGTGAACGCACTGGCTGGAACGGATGTCAATCTCTGCATCCTTCCCTGCGGGCGCGGAAACGATTTCGCCCGGGCGATCGGTATCCCTGCCTCACCCGAAAAGGCGGCATCCATCCTACTTCAGAGCCATGTCAGACCCTTCGACCTGGGCAAGGTGAACAACCGGTATTTCGCAACGGTCGTGACGCTGGGATTCGATTCGGAGGTGGCCAGGCTGGTCTATGACGGCGAAGTGCCGCTCAAGGGCATGGCAGCCTACCTCTGGGGCCTGGCGCGTATGCTGCGTATCTACCGGGGCGTGGATCTGCGCATGTCCGGCGATTTCGGCACGATTAATCAAACGGTCCTGCTGGCGGCCACCGGGAACACCAGCACTTACGGCGGCGGGATAAAGATCGTGCCGAAAGCCAGTCCGACGGACGGGGAACTCGATGTCTGCCTCGTGCGCATGATGAGCCCGAGCCGTGTCCTGCGCATATTTCCAAGAGTCTACTGGGGCGGCCACCTGAATCACCCCAGCATCTTCTCGTACAGGACGGGAAGTTTGAAAATGGAAACGGAACAGCCGGTTGTGCTGTTCGCCGACGGCGAACCCATTGGCGAGACGCCCGCGGAGATCAGGTCCGCGCCCGGCGCGTTGCGGGTAGTGTGCCCGGACCCCGCGGTCTGAACGGCGTACTGGATTCTACTGCGTTATTTCCGGCTTTTGTATAACCGTGAATACATGAGGCCGCCCACGGTGCCGTCGGGGTACCTGGTATAACCCTTCAGATTCGATTTGCGAAGCTGCATCGTGAGGGGATGGAACACGAAGGCGGCGGCGTAGTCCCCCACGAGAATCTCCTCCGCCTGCCTGTAGAGACTCGTGCGCCTTACCGGGTCCAATTCCGCGCCGGCGCTTTCCACCAGCGCATCGAATTCGGAATCCGCCCAGTCGTGCCGCCCCGCGCCTCTTGGCTGGGAGTGCCAGGTCATGTCGAGCATGTTGCGGGGATCCATGTAATCGGCGACGAACCGCAGAAAACCGAAGTCCATTTCCCAGTTGTACAGTTTGCTCATGTAGGCCGTCCGGTCCAGGGTACGGATGGAGACTTTAACCCCGAGGTGCTCCAGCAGCATGCTCTGAATAGCCACGCCCGCCATCTGCATGGAAGGCGTAGGCGCCCGAATCCACATTTCCTGCCTGGGAAACCCTCTTCCGTTCGGATAGCCGGCCTCCCGCATCAGCGTTTTCGCCCGCTCGGGATCGAAAGCCTGGTACGGTTTCATGGCATCGCCGTTGTACTCCTTGAAGTCCGGGGGCATCATGGAATAGGCCGGCGCAGCGGCCCCTCTCAGGACCACCTGGCTGATAGCCTCCCTATTCAGCGCACGTGCAAAGGCCTCCCGTACTCGTATGTCATTGAAGGGCGGATCGGACGTGTTGAAGAACAGGTACCAGGTCGTTCTTCCGGGTGATCTGACGAGTTCCCGGCTGAGCACCGGGTGCCGTTCGATTCGATCCAGGTCGTTGATGTCTACCGTTTCCACGTCCACTTCGTTGTTTTCGTAGGCCAGGACGGTCTGCGCCGCCGCGTAGCGGAAGGGATGAATGACCTTCTCCAGCAAAGGTTTGTGGGGACCGTTGTACATGGGATCGGGCACGAAGGTCATGTGGCTGCCGGTCGCCCATTCGGCCATCCGGAAGCCGGAATTCGACACGATGTTTTCGACTTCGGTCCATCTCCGGCCATGTTTCTCGACGGCCCATCGCGGCGTGGGGTACGCCAGGCCGAAGGACACGACGTGGGGAAAATGGGGCGCGCCGCGCTCCAGAAGCACCTGCAGCGTGAGATCGTCCACGGCCCTGACGCCCAGTTGAGCCAGATCCTCGATATCTCCGAGACTGATGTCCTTCGCGTTCATGATGTCATAATAGAAGAAGGCGTAGGGATTGGCGTTGGCGGGATCGAGCATGCGTCTGAAAGCGTAGACGAAATCGTGGGCCGTAACGGGCCTGCCGTCGTTCCAACGCGCGCCGGGACGCAGATGGAACGTCCATTCCCGGGCGTCGTCGGAGACGTCGTAACCGGTGGCGGCGGCCGGGATGGGCTGCCACAACTCGTCTCTGATGAGCAGGGTCTCGAAGGGCAGCAGCGTGGACTCGCCGTCGTACAGGTTGATCTGGATGTCGAGGCTGCGCGGTTCGGGACTCATCACGCGGAAAACCTGCTGGTCCGGCGGCGCCGCGTCGGCGGGCAAGGCGACACCGACCGAATTGGCGTGTTGACCATGGATAAGACAAGCCGGCGACAGCGTAGCCGCGGCCAGAAGCATGACGGAGCGTATCCTGAACATACTGTTTCCCGGTTTGGTTGGAACTGGACTGTTTGTACCGTTGATGCGCGGTCAATATAGACCCGCCGGCGAAGGAAGGTCAAGAGATAGTCCACCTTCTTGTATTTGCTTGACATCCTCCATCCCGGCGACTACTTGATTACACTGCTTGTCTGTCACTATCCATGCGCTGTTCCCGGTCATGCCCATGATGTCCGAAAACACCTTTACCTTCGACCGCGTCGTCCGGATCGCAATCGCCGCGGCAGTGATCTGGCTGCTGATTGCCTTTATCGCCTACGTGAGCGACATTCTCATCCCTTTCGCGGTCGCGCTGCTGCTCGCCTACCTGATTAACCCACTGACTTCCTGGTTGCAGCGGAAGCTGCCGTTCAAACAGCGGATCGTCTCCGTACTGCTGAGCCTGACGGTAATCCTGGGCGGCGTGGTCCTTTTTCTGGCGATTCTGATCCCCATGGTCGTCTCCGAGATCGTGCATATGCAAAATCTGCTGACCGGAGTGGTGAACACGGATCAGTGGCGGGCGGCGCTGCAGGACTACGTGCCCGAGGAAATCCGGGCCTACATCACGGATCTCGTCCGGTTCGAGGAACTCGTGCAACTGCTGAACTTCGAAAACATCAGAGTTTTCTTTCAGCAGGTACTGCCTGGGATCTGGGGTGTGTTTTCGGGCACAATAAGTTTTGTGATCGGGTTGGCGGTCGTGGTCGTCATATTGCTCTACCTGGTCTTCATCCTGCTGGATTACGACGAGATCACCGAGGGGTGGAAGGAATTGATCCCCGATCGGTACAGGCAGGTGGTGCTGAACGTGGTATGCGACTTCACGACGGCCATGCGGGTCTATTTCCGTGCCCAGGCCCTCATAGCCTTTATCGTGGGATTGCTTTTCGCCCTGGGTTTCTGGTTGATCGGGCTGCCGATGGGTATTCTGCTGGGCCTTTTTATCGGCCTGCTCAACATGGTGCCCTACCTGCAGGTCGTGGGACTCATTCCGTCCGTGCTGTTTGCGATAATCGCGTCGCTGGGTGCGGGCGAGAGTATCTGGATCATGCTGGGTCTCGTGCTTGCCGTGTTTGCCGTCGTGCAGGTAATCCAGGACGCCATACTGGTTCCGCGGATCATGGGAAAGGTGACCGGTTTCAATCCGGCCGTCATCCTGCTTTCCCTGTCCGTCTGGGGCAAGCTGCTGGGCATTCTGGGGCTGCTGATCGCGCTTCCGGCGACGTTCCTGATCCATTCGTACTACAAGAGATACCTGAAAGGCGCTCTTACGGCGGAGAAGCCGGTTCAGCCTTGATTGGACCATGACGACGAAGCGCCGCAACTTCCCGTTCAATAATCGACACAACCTGGGAATCAGACGACGAATAAGGAGCAGTAAATGGAAAGAATCTCCTGGGACGAGTATTTCCTTCGCATCGCATATGCCGTTTCGGCGCGTTCGAATTGCATTCGCAGGCATGTCGGCGCCGTGATCGTGAACGACAAGATCATTACCAGCACGGGCTACAACGGCACCCCCATGGGCATACCCAACTGCTTCGACGGTGGATGCAAACGATGCAACTCGGACGGGCCGTCCGGGGCGAACCTCGACGAATGTGTCTGCATGCACGCCGAGGAAAACGCCATCCTTTTCGCCGCGCGTCACGGTTCGTCCACGAGCGGCGCAACGCTTTACGCCACCAACAAACCCTGCCTGGGCTGTCTTAAAAAGTCCATCCAGGCGGGGATTCGCCGGGTTGTTTATGCGGAGCGGTACACCTACACGAAATCCATTGAGGAAGTGTATGACTGGCTGGTGGAAGAATCCGGTATCGAGATGGTCGAATTGAAATTGGACGCGAGTCCTGAAGCGGTCGTGAATACCGCCTGAGGCTGGTGAGATTCTGCTTGACGCATGAATCGGAAGCACGGAAATTACGCGGCGAATCCTCCATCGATTCTGTACCCCTGTTACGGGGGGCGTATTGCATACCAGCGAACGCATAACGCAATCGGATTTCGAGTATCTCCGGCTGCAGGATACCGGGCCGGTGGACACATCGTTTTCCGATGTGTATCCCGATTACCATCCACAGGATCGCGTGGGATTTGTTTGCCCCCGGCTGGAAGACGGTGTGCTCGGGCTGTGCGCTGCCGTCCTGGGCCTGGCGACCGGGTTCTACGATCGGCTCCGGTCGAAAGGGAACGTATTCTTCGACTATCCACTGCACCATGCCTTCATCGGAGGGCGGGAGGCGCGGGTTCGCACGCGAAGCGGGGATCTGGACCTGTCCATCGGGGAGATGGGAAGCGCCTGGGAATGGCTGGACGTCTGGCCGGAGACCAACTGGCATCTCTGCCCGGCGACTCCGGAATGTATGATCGAGGCGTTGTTTAGACACCAGGTCAACCGGGTATGCTGGCCGGCTTCGTTCATGCCGGGTTCCGTAGAGAATCCGCTTTCGCATTACGCGTATAAACTGTTGAGCGGCAGGCTGAAATCAGTCTGGTATTACGACTGCGTGGACGGGAACCTGGAAGTCCGCGCATCGGGTTCCGCGGCGGACGTCATCCGGGAGAGCCTGGATCGTCTTCCGCAAGGCGTAACGGTTAGGAACCACGCGTTGGAAATCTCATGCGGTCCATGGATTGGAAACCATTTCAAAACAGTGAAACCCCAGGCATTTCTTGAAGATATGGCGGTCTGCTTTACTGATGATTGAACCAGTGGCTGGACCAGAAATCGGATTTCGAACGAACCACAGAAGGCCTGTCATGATGACCGTCAGGACCGGCCGCTGTGCAAGAAAGGAGCAGTGATTCATGGTGGACAGATCCTACCTGTTCGATGACGACGCCATGCGCGACTTTATCGTAAACGGCTACCACGTGATCAACGTGGATCAGCCGGTCGCGCTTCACGATGGGATTTATGAGAAGACGAAGGCGATCATCGACGATGACGGGAATCCGGGAAACAACCTGTTGCCGCGTGTGCCCGAGATCCAACAGGTCTACGACGATCCTGCCGTTCAAGGCGCGCTGACCAGCCTGCTCGGACCGGACTACGTCATGCACGCTCACCGCCACCCGCACGTGAACCCGCCGAACAGCCGTGGAGGCAACTGGCACAAGGACAGTTACTGGGGTTATACCAAGGTGCGGGATCACCATCCGCGGTGGATCATGGCCATGTACTACCCCCAGGACACCCCGGTGGAAATCGGGCCGACGGGGGTAATACCCGGCAGCCACTACTTCGAGTCCCGCGAAGAGACCGTCGGAGGGAACGGGTCGGTCCCAGATGGATTCCCCGCGTGCGGCGAGGCGGGAACCATTACCATCATACACTTCGACCTCTGGCACCGGGCGTTTCCGAACGCGACGGACAAGGTACGCTATATGATGAAATTCCAGTTTACGAGAATGTCGGAGCCGGACCGCCCCAGCTGGAACAATCAACGAGACGAAATCGACCTGGGCGACCTGTCGGACGATTCCCGGAGCGCCATGTGGCGGAACATGTGGCACTGGCTTGCTGGAAACGGGTCTGCGGGAACCAGGCGGGAAGGCGAGGAACACGTCGAGGCGCACGCCCGGGACCTGACGCATGAACTCGAACAGAAGCGTTTGCACGCGGCCTATAGCCTGGCGGAGTGCGGAGAATCCGCGCTACCACATCTCCTCGAAGCGCTGCAACACGAAAGGGATGAGGTCCGGCGTGAAGCGTGCTACGGACTAAGCGCGCTGGGTACCGCCGCAGTCGAACCGCTGATCTCCCTGCTCGGACACGAAAACGAACGCGTCAGGGGCTACGCGGTTTACGCCCTTGGAGACATCCGGCACCACAACCCATCGGTTGCGGGACACCTCGCGGGCCATACAGACGATCCATCGCCATTTGTCCGGCAGAACGTGGCCGATGGACTGGGCCAGATCAAGCTGGCCGCGGATTCGTCCGTTCCCGCGCTGATCGGTATGATGAAGGACGAGGATGAGCAGGTTCGGTCCAGAACCGCCTATGCGCTGGCCCGATTCGGAGTCGAGGCTCAGACGGCCATTCAAGACCTTGCGGATGCGTGCTACGATGAAAACCGGTATGTACAGGGGCATGCCGCCGTTGCACTCGAACAGATCGGCACGCCGGAAGCCCTGCGCACGCTGCTGCACTGGCTGCAGGCCTCGCGCTGGTGTCCCCTGACGACGGCGAAGAGCACGTTTTAGCGGCCGGTACACCCCGATTAAATCCGTGGTCTTGCGCGGTCCATGCGGTCCGTCAGCCCATGCGGTCCGCCGGGTTCGAGTTCATTTCCGCCTGCTACCAGTCGTGTATCATGTGGCCCTGTCCGGGATAGAACAGGGCATCCACAAAGAACGACAGAACGATACCCAGCGTGTAACCGACCAGGATGCCCAGGAAAAACCGCTGGCCCGTGCGGTAGGTGCTGGTCCCGACCTTCAGCAGGATGAACTTGGCGAGCCAGGCGAGGAAGACGGACAGGATCGAGTCCCGGATATTGCTCGCGAAGCAGATGGCGAAGCCCACCGGGGCGAGGGGCCACCAGACCAGCCAGTGCCGGAGTTTCAGCAGCAACAGGAAGATCGCCGCGCCGGTCGCCATGAACCAGGGCTCGTTCTGACCCAGGGACAGTGGGTTCTTCATCCAGGTTACAATCTCGTCGTAGTAGTTCTTGTTGAGCCCGTCGAACGCCCCGCCTCCGAAGTTATATGCTCCTATTGCATAGCCCGACTGTATCGAGTAAGCCAACGCCGTGACCATGCTGACGAGAAAGGTGGCGGCGAGTACGAGCAGCAGTCCTTTCTTCCTCGGCCAGAATCCGTCCGTCAGCCGATCGGCCAGCACGACCGAACCCATACCCAGTCCGCGCCAGTTTCGCGCATACGCGCTGGCCAGGCCCAGCGCCGTAAGGCTTGACTTGGATATGTTCCCTGAACCCAGGGACAGCACCGTGATCTGGTGCGCGTTCACGGGCAAATCGAGGAATACCACCCCTGTTTCCGCGATCACTTTCGTCGTGCCGAAGTATAGTATGAACAGAAAGGCCAGGAACACCGCCATCACCGAATACGACAGGCCGGACTGGTACAGCCATGCGCAGATAAAGGCGGATCCGAGCAGGAACCCGATCACGGCGGTCCTGTAGGAAACGAGTTCCTTTGTATCGTCCAGTCCGGAATCCCGCCCCATCGCTTTCTTGACAACGCCTGCCAGGTGCCGCCTGGCGGCCCAGAGACTGTAACCCACGTACACCAGGAATCCGCCGAAAAACTGCGCGTTGACGCCGCCGCTGCCGCCGGGACCGCTGCTGGCCGTGTTGAGTCCTATGTAATTCAGCGCACCGATTTCTAGCAGTCCCAGCATGAAGAAGACCCAGATGCTCAACAGGATGTCTACGTTGATAAAGTAGCCGAAGCTGAGCATGTAGGGGCTGATACGCAGGGGGATGGAAGGGAACATCGGACTCAGTTGGAGCGGAGTCTCGAAGAAGGTGCCGACGGGGAGCTGCGGCACGATATGGGCGAAGGACACGATATTCCAGAGTGCGATGGCCAGTGCGAGGACGAACCCGATCTGGAACAGGCGGTCGTAGACCAGTTTCGGCCAGCGACCGGGAGACTGGTCCCCGGCTATGAGTTCGAGGGGTACCTGGACGAGGGGAAAAGTAAGCCGCTCGTACTCCACCCACTGTTTTCTGAATATGGTGGCCACGCAGGCGCCGACGACGAATATCGCGACGAAGAAGCTCATCCACCAGGCGACGGGGATGATCCACGGGGACCAGGGTATGGCGCTTCCCGGAGGCAGCCCTTCGTAAAACCACCCCATGGCGTTGTTCTGGTTGCTCGCCACGAGCCATTCCGGCAGAAAGGGGTGGAAGAGCTCCACCCACTGGTTTTCCGGCTGGGCGAAGTAAAAGGGCGTCGATATGATGGTCAGGAAGTACGACACGAAGGCCTTGCCGGGTATGAGGCTCGAAATCAGCAGGATGCAGAAGATCAGCGCGAGTTCTCTGCCGGTGAATGCGGCCCGTTGGGACATACCGCGTACGAGGGGATTGTACACGAAGGTGACGAGCAGAAAGAGCGCCAGGGCGGAGATGGGCAGGTGGGCCACCGACATGCGGGATGTGTGCAGGATATAGGTCCCGTACGTCACCCAGATGTTGAGGATGATGGCCAGGACCAGTCCCGTGGCGAGGGACCTCGACGTAATTACGGAGGTTGGCGGGGATTCACTCGTCGTGGTATGGGTGGATGTGTCAGTCAATCAGGTCTCGCATCGGTTTATAGATACTGGATCAGGCGGGCCTGCGCGGCCTGTGTTCTTGCGTCACCGGGCCTGCTCGGCCTGTGTCCTTGCGTCAGCAGGCCGTCGCGGCGTCTTTGCGTCAGGCGGACTGGCGTTCCCGCCATTCGACCTCCATGGGATCGGGGATGGCGTAGGGTTTGACGCGTTGTTCGTGCAGCCACTCCGACAGGTAGTGATCCATGCGTTGCTGGATTTCCGGCCGTTCCCGGGCCAGGTTGTACGTCTGATTCGGGTCGTTACGCATATCATACAAGGCCACCGGATCGAACCGGTAACCGAAGTCATCGTACGTCCTGACCATGAGATGGCCGGGTGTCCGCACCGCCCGTTGAAGCGTGTACAGGCCGTGACCCCAGACCAGGTAGTCGTGCAGCTGGCAGCGTCCGGTCGCGAGTCCTTCCGCGAAAGACCGGCCGTCATAGTATTCCGGTACTTCCCCGCCAATCAGGTCGATCAGCGTGGCGCTGAAATCCACATTGTACAGCAGGTCGTCACAAGAGGATCCTGGCGGCGTAGTCCCCGGCCACTTGATGATCAGCGGGACCCGGTGTATGCATTCGTCGGCGCAGACGTGATCCCCGTAGATGCCGTGCTCTCCCATGGCCTCGCCGTGATCCGCCGAGACGATGACAGCCGTGTCGTCCAGGCTGCCCAGGGCGTCCAGCACCTGCTCCACGTGATGGTCGGCGTACCGGATCTCCGCGTCGTATCCGGTCACCAGGTGATTCAGGTCGTCAGTGTTCCGGATGGCGTCCGGCATATTCGGCGTGGGACTGGGCCGGTCCCGGGGAAAGAGATGGGACGCGGTGAACCAGCCGTCGATGTCCTGGTGGCCGCGGATCGCCTCGTTGTCCGGCCAGTTCACCGCCGGTGGATGGGCCGCCATGCGTTCGAACCGGTCGCGGGGCGCTTCGTAAACCCGGTGCGGGTCCCAGTAGTTGATGTACAGGAAGTAATCGTCCCGGCCGCCGTTCGCGGCGATCCATCGCAGCACGGCTTCGTTGACCTCGTCCGCCGTCTCGGCCCCCGTCTTCAGGTTGGGCGAATGGAACTCCGACCAGCCCAGCCCGAACCAGGCCGCGCAGTGCCGGGTGGGGAAGTTGGAGAAGCAGACCGTGTCGTAGCCGTGCTGGCGCAGCCGTCTTTGCACCAACTGGTTCCGTTCGTCGGGCCCGCCGTAGCGCTGCTCCAGGATGTGAAGCCTGGAAGCGGGACCGCCGTGGGTCACCACGCCGTTGTTGATCCCGAAACGGCCGGTTATCCAGCCGTGCCGAGAAGGCATGCAGGGAGAGTCCGCGCAGTAGTACCGGTCGAACCGCATCCCCTGCGCGGCGATTTCATCGATGGCGGGCGACGTGGGCCGGCCGTAGCCGTAGCAACCCAGGTGGTCGGGTCTCAGACTGTCGATGTCGAAATAGACTATGCGCAAGGAGGATTACCGGAATACTGTGTAAAAAGGAGATTGCTACGCCGCAACGGCCTTGTCGATGATTACCTTCATCTTGTCGCCGTGCTTGTGTCGGCTGGCGGCTTCGATGAGGGCTTCGATGGGCAGAAACCCGTTGTCCTGGAGCCAGTGGGCGATGGCGGCCAGCGCGGCGCCTTTCAGTCCGCCCGTCTTTCTGAAATCCCCGGTCACCACGTTGGACGGACCGGGCGGACCGGGACTCCCTCCAAGTTCGGTACCAAGCTTCTTGTCCGCGATCACCAGGGTGTGGCTGCCGATGCGGGACCGCACCTTTTCCAGCCCATCCTGCGATATGACGATCATGATGTCGGGACAGTCGATCCCGGTGTAATGGATTGGGTTCCTGGAGAGGATGACTTCCGCGACGGAAAACCCCGTGCCGATCGTGATGGGGTAGTCGCCCTTCTTGGTGGCGGACAGGCCGGCCGTAATGCCCGCGGTGGACAGCAGGTCACCCGCGGACTGAATGGCCTCACCGGCCGAACCGGCGACGATGATCTCCAGGCGGCCGTCCAGCGGCGCAGCGCAAGTGCGTTCGATAGGCTTCATTCCATCCAACAGGGAGCGGCCGGTAGCCCGGTGCGGCATGCCGACAGCGCGACTGTTCCGCGATACCACGCTCTCGTAGTCCGCCGTATCATGGAGTTCCTGTACTTTCCTCATTCCGTACGCGGGACACATCTCCACGATTTCGATGAGGGAGAATCCGGGTGTGGACAGGGCCTCATGCCAGAGCTCGGAAGTGTCCTTGCCGATGAACGTCCGCGCGGTGTACGCCGCGCCGGCGTTGTGCGCCAGGGCGCAGATGTCGTATCCTGGCACGGCCGATTCCGGTCGCTCCGGTTCCTTGAACTCGGTGGAGGACAGTCCACTGGTCTGGCCGCCCGTCATCCCGTATACCATGTTGTTCTGAACCACGAGGGTGAGATCCAGATTGTGCCGTGCCGCTTCGAGCAGGTGCTGCAGGCCGATTGTGGCGCCGCCGTCGCCCTGCAGGGCGATGATCTTCTTCTCCGGATGCTCCATTCCCATGCGGATGCCCATGGCCAGGGCGACCGCCCGGCCGTGGAGCCCATGAATGGTGTGGCAGGTCAGGAGCGGATCCACGAGCCCCGTACAGCCGATGTCGCTTACCACGATGACGTCGAGCGGGTCCACGTCCATGTCCGAGAGCGCCTTGCTCATGGATTTGTTGGCGACGGTATGACCACAGCCCGGGCAGTAGGGCATTTTCAAGTCATTCAGGATGGTTTCCTGCATTGCCTTACTCCTTCCGCGATCTCCTGCGGGGTGATCATATTGCCGATTTTGTTGACACCGAATACCCGGTCGTCCTGACGGTTGCCAAAGAGCAGTTCCCGAAGCAGGCCGGAGATATTCTCCTCCACGACGACGATGTGCTCGTATGCATCAAGCAATTCGTAGATTCGGGGCGGTACCGGCAGCAGCGTTTTCATGACCAGGAGCGAGACAGAGTCGCCGCCCGAGCGGAGTGAACCGACCGCTTCCCTCGCGGCTTCCGCCGAGATGCCGTAGGTCAGGATGACCGTATCGGCGTCTTCGGTCCAATCGTGGTCGAAATAGGTGTAGTCATCGATACGCTGTTCGATCTTGTTTTTGAGCCGTTCGGTATTGCCGAGGGCTTCGAGGCTGTTCTTCTGCGTAATACCTTCCATGTCATGGGTAGATGAATTCAGCCGGACCTGGTGCAGGTCGTTGCCCAGAGGCAGGAATGGCGGCGCCAGGTTCCCGTTGACCCCGTAAGTCTTGTACTCCCCGTTTCCTTCGAACAGGTGGCGTTCCGCCCGTTGCACTTCCCTCAGTCCGGAAATGTCCATGTTCTGGTTGGTCATGACCATTTCCTTCGAGGTCAATAACACCACCGGTGTGCGGAGGTTTACCGACGTATGCACGCTGGCGGCCGCCATGTCCCAGCAATCGTTCAGGTTCGAGGGACAGAACACCGGAATCGAATACCCTCCGGAGATGCATCCCCTGAGGAGGAGCAGATCCCCCTGGCCGCCCGTCGTGGCCGAACCGGTACTTGGCCCGAGGCGCTGGGCGAGGATAATGACCATGGGCAGTTCCATCATGAAGGACATGTTGATGGATTCGATCATCAGGGCGAAACCTGGAAAGGCGGAGGCGGTGACGGGAAACACGCCCGAAGACGAAAAACCGGCGGACCACTGTAGCGCGGTGATCTCGTCCGGCGCTTCCAGGGCAATGGGGATGCGCTGCTTGGCGCCCGCGAAGAGCCAGTTGACGGGCGTGATGGGGTATCCGATGTAAGCGCCCACCCCGGCCCGGGCCATCGCTTCGATGATCAGTCTGGATCCGTCCAGAAAGACCATGCGTTCACCGTCAGCAGTCATCGTCGTGTTCTCCGGTTATTCCTGCATGGATTCCGCCACGATCTCGGCGATATCCCGGACCCGCATGGGTTCGCCGGCCCGCTTGTTGGCGTCGTTCATCATCCTGGCACAGAAGGGACATCCCACGGCAAGGGTGTCCGCCCCGGTTTCTCTGGCCTCCCGGAAACGATTATCGCTGACCGCTTCCCTGCCTTCTTCTTCTTCTTTCCAGACCTGGGCGCCGCCCGCTCCGCAGCAGAATGACCGGTTCCTGCTCCGGGCCATCTCCACCAGGTTTGGCCCCGCGGCCGCCAGCGCTTCCCGAGGCGCTTCGTACTCGCCGCCGTGGCGTCCCAGATAGCACGGGTCGTGATAGGTTGCCCGCGTCCCTTCCTCTCCGTTTACCGCGATCCTGCCGTCGATCCTGAGATCGGCGATGAGCTGCGTGTGGTGCATGACCTCGTAACGCCCGCCCAGCGCGCCGTACTCGTTCTTCAGGGTATGGAGGCAGTGGGGGCAACCCGTGACGATGCGTTTACGGTCGGCGCCCGCCGCGTTCAGCGTTTCGATGTTGCCTTCGGCAGCCATACTGAAAAGATACTCGTTTCCGGCTCTTCGCGCCAGATCTCCCGTGCAGGACTCGTCGTTTCCGAGCACGGCGAAGTCTATACCGGACCGGTGCATGACTGTGGCGATGGCCCGTGCCGTGTCCCGGGCGCCCGGGTCGAATGCGCCGGCGCAGCCGACCCATAGCAGCACATCGTAGTCCGGATTCTCCGCGACGGTCGGTACCTTGAAATCCAGGGTTTCGGTCCATTCCATGCGGTCCGTGGCCATCTGCCAGGGATTGCCGTTCCGTTCGATTCCGGTAAAGGCGCCTTTCAGTTCATTCGGAAAGGCACTTTCCATCAGCACCTGGTTCTGGCGCATGGAGAGGATGTCGAACATGGGTTCGTTGCCGACGGGGCAGGCTTCGGTACAGGCCCCGCAGGTCGTACACGCCCACAGCGCGCTTTCGCTCATGGCGTAGGTGAGTAGCGGTTCTTCGTCGACTCCACCCGTCGCCAGGGTTTTCATGTGGTCGCGAAGGTAGTACCGCTTGTTCACCTCGAGGGCAGCGGGTGACAATTCCTTGCCGGTGGCATAGGCCGGGCAGGCGTCCTGGCACCGGTTGCACATGATGCAGGCGAAGGCGTCCGTAATGTGGGTCCGGTTCAGGTCGGTGATCCGGCCGGCGCCGAACTGCTCGATGGTTTCGTCCTCCAAGTCCAGGGCATCCATCGCGCCGGGACTGTTTCGATCCGGAGACGTCATCAGGTTGAAGGGGCCCATAAACAGGTGGGCATGTTTCGAATAAGGGAACCAGGGCAGGAAGGCCAGCACCAGCCCGACGGCGATCCACCAGCTGGCATGCAGCCCAGCAGTCTGGAATGAAGGTCCCAGGTCCGCCCAGAGTCCGGCTGCCAGCGCGGCAACAGGCTGCCAGGGGTCCGGACCGTGTATGGCGATGTCGAAAGAAGCGCCCAGCAGCCGGAAACCGACGTGGCCGAGGATGAAAAACCCCACGATCAGGGAATCGCGCTTGATACCGTCCACCGCGCCCGGGTGCAATTTAACCTGCGGAGCGACGTCGAGGGTCCTGGACTTCACGATGAATCGTCGGATGAGCAGGACGACCATACCTGCCAGCACCGCCGCGGTCATTAGATCGACGAGGAGCCGATATATCCTCCCGGCGGCGTTCTCGCCCGGGAGAACGAAGCCGGGTACCATGCCTTCCAGCACGTCTATCAGGTTGACTGCCACGTAGAGGATAAACCCCCAGGCGATCGCCGTGTGCGCCAGGGAAACGAAAGGCCGGTTTCGGATCATGTTGTTCTGGCTGACCACCGCCTTGATCCCGGTCATCAACCGGCCGGCAGGTCTGTCCCAGGACAGGCGCCCCTGGCCTCGCTCAATTATGCGGATCATGCGCCGAAAGGTGACGGATGCCAGGTACAGCGAGACAACTGCGACGATCGCGAAGAGGGTTTTTTCGATGGGAGAAAGCATCGGCGTCCTGCGATCTCGATGTGCCGCCGAGTGAAGACGCGATGCACGGTGTGCCGGATTACCGGCCCAGCCGTTTCTTCACTTCTTCCGCTATGGCGGGCAGGTAGCTGAACAGGTCGCCGGCAATACCGTAATGAGCGTACTTGTAGATCGGCACGTCGGCGTCCTTGTTGATGGCAACGATCACACGGGCGTTTTTCATGCCCGCCAGGTGCTGAATCGCACCGGAGATTCCACAGGCAATGTACAGGTCCGGCTGAACCGTCTTACCGGTCTGGCCGACCTGGTGGGCATAGGGGATCCAACCGGCGTCCACCGCGGCCCGGCTCGCGCCGAGCGCGCCGCCCAGGGCGTCAGCCAGTTCCCGTACGGGCTGAAAGCCCTCCGGTCCGCCCACGCCGCGGCCGCCTGAAACAATTATGCTTGCTTCGGTCAGGCTGACCTTGCCGTCCGCGGTCTCGACGGAATCCACCCGGGTTGGGATCTCGTCTTCTGCCTGTTCGGCAGGAATGTCTATGGTTTCCCCGGTCCTGGATTCATCTCTGTCGGCGGGTTGGAATATATTGCGCCGTACCGTGATAATCCGGTGCCCGGTTCCTGTGAATTTCAAAGTGGAAACCAGGTTGCCCACCAGGGCCGGTCGGACCGCGACCACCTGGTCTCCCTCGATGTGCAGGTCCGTGCAGTCCGGCGCCAGGCCCGCATCGGTGAGGGCGGCGACATAGGCCGTTAGCTCGAGGCCGGCCGTACTTGCCCCCGCCAGGATTACGGAGGGCGGTTCGTTCTCCAGTATCCGCGCCAGCAGTTTTGCATAGGGCTCTACCCGATAGCGGACCAGGGAAGCGTCTTCCGTGGTATATACGCGGTCCGCGCCGGCTTCAATGGCCTGTCTTGCGATATCGGCGACCGGGTCGCCGAAAACGACGGCGGTCAGGGATCCGTCGAGATCGCCGGCGACTTTCGCCGCGGCGGCCATCGCCTGCCAGGCGATCGGGTCCGCCTGCCCATCCTCCTGTTCAATCCATACGAGTACGTTGCTTGCCATCCGTAGTGCTTTCGCCTGGATCTAGATCACTTTTTCTTCAATCAACCGGTCCACGAGAATCCTGGCGGCCTCTTCGGGACCGCCATCAATCATTTCGACATTCGCTTCCCTGATCGGGGGAAGCTCCGCCTGCCAGGCGACCTTCGAAGCACCGGCACCTACAGCGGACGCCTCGAGCCCGAGATCTACACATTTCCAAACGGGAATACTGGCCCTGGCCGCCTTGCGTATGCCGATTAGGCTCGGGTACCTGGGCTCGTTGATCTCCTTGACGACGGTGATCAGCGCCGGAAGGCGGCTGGTGACCGTTTCCCGGGCACGCTCAAGCAGGCGTACCGCCGTAATGGTCCGGGCCGACGGATCCAGGCTCTTGAGATCCGCCACGTAGGAGACGAGCGGGACGCCGAGCAAGGCCGCGATCTGCACGGCCGTCGCGGCGGTATTGCCGTCTATCGCCGCCCTTCCGCCCACGATCAGATCGAATGCACCGATCCGGCTTATGGCGGCGGCCAGGATGCGCGCCGAAGTGAGGCAGTCGCTGTCCGCCATGTCCGGGTCGGACACAAGTATCGCTTCATCCACCCCCATGGCCAGGGCGGTCTTCAACGCGTCGGCGGCTTCGGGAGGTCCCAGGCAAAGGGCGGTCACCTTGCCGCCGTGCTCCTCCCGGGCCTGTATGGCCGTTTCCAGGGTATACTCGTCCCAGGGATTGACGATCCGAGGTCCGCCCTCGGCGGAGAGTCTCATGCCGTCCATGGATGCGGACAACTGGGCCGTATCGGGCGTCTGCTTCACCAGGGCGATGATATCCAAATAAACGTTACCTCGTCATGTCAGTACGGCTGTACGTGGTCAGTTCTGCCAGTAATCCGGATCGAAGGCGGGCATTTCGCACCGGAGCGGCCGGTCGGTCCGGTTCCCGAACACGTAATCCGCCTGCATGAGCTGGTGAATCTGGGAGGTGCCCTCGTAGATCACCGCGCTCTTGCTGTTTCTAAGGTGGCGCTCCACGTCGTATTCATCGGAATACCCATACGCGCCGTGCACCTGCACCGCGTCGCTGGCCGTGGCGAAGGCCGATTCGGTGCAGTACCACTTGGCCATGCTCGTCTCGCAGGTGTTCCGGACGCCCCGGTTCTTGAGCCAGCCGACCTTGCGCACTGCCAGTTCGCCCAGGTCGATACGCTGCTTCATCTGGGCGATGAGCTGTTTCACGAGTTGATGGTCGCCGATAGGCTGGCCGAAGGTCTTCCGCTGACGGGCGTACGACACGGACGCTTCCAGGCAGTATTTCATCAGGCCGACAGCGCCCGCCGCGACGGTATAGCGGGCATTGTCCAGGCAGGACATGGCGATTTTGAATCCTTCTCCTTCTTCTCCAAGCCGATGGGTATCCGGCACGGGGACCTCGTCCATGTTGATCCAGCCCGTGTTGCTTGCCCGCACCCCCATCTTGCCCTTTATCGTACCGGTGGTCAGTCCTTCCCAGCCGCGCTCCAACAGGAAAGCAGTGATACCGCGCGTGCCCTCTTCCTGACTGGTTTTGGCAAAAACGAGGAACCTGTCGGCCACGTCCGAAAGTGTGATCCACATTTTCTCGCCGCTGACCAGGTAGGTATCGCCCTTCTTCCGTGCACGGCTGGTCATGGCGGCCACGTCCGATCCCGCGCCGGGCTCTGTCAGCCCGAAACAGGCTATGTGCTCACCGGTGGCCAGGGGCGGCAGGAACCGTTCCTTCTGTTCCTCCGTGCCCCACTGAAAGATGGGCAGGGCGTGCAGCCCAAGGTGGACGGCAATCGTCTCCCGGACGGAAGAGTCGGCCCACTCGAGGCCCTCCGAAAGCAGTCCCAGCGAAATAAAGTCCATGCCGGCCCCGTCGTATCGAACCGGGAGGCAGATACCCATGAATCCCTGGGCGGCCATCTTGGGCAGCAGTTCGTGGGGAAAGGTACCGTTTCGATCGTGTTCCCTGATGGTCGGCAGGATTTCGTTTCGGGCGAAATCGTAGACCATCTGCTCGACCATCTTGTGTTCTTCGCTCAGTTCGAAATCCATGAGACCGTCATTTGGTTTAGTGGGTAATAACTCCGTTCCGTGCACGGGTATCGCTTGCCGCGGCAATCCAGCCGGAACGTCCGGAATCCGGTGCTCAGCTGCCAGCCACTCCTGCCGCCTGGCTGAAGTCCCGGCCCGGTCTTGCCGCCGGCCGGGTCACGGGAATACTCCGCATGACCTGGAGGAACCGGTCTACGTCGTCTTCCGTGTTGTAGAAATGGGTGGAAACGCGGGCTCTTCCCACGCCGCCGTAAGCTCCGAATATCAACACGTTCTGATCCTCCAGGGAATGGGTTACCGCATTCACATCCTCCGCGGTGAAACAGACGTTGCCGGCCCGTTCCGCCGCTTCCCTGGGCGTGATGACTTCCCAGCCCATGTCCGACAGGCCGTCCCACACGCGTCCGCTCAGCTTCAGCACGTGGTCCTCTATACGGTCGATGCCGATGCCCAGCAGGCAGTCGAGGGCGTTGTCCAGGATGTAAACCCCGATCCAGGTCTCGTTGCCTGGCGTAAACCTGCTGGCGTCCGCCCGGGGAATGTAAGCCGAGGGATCCTTCCAGTCGGGAAGATAGGCCGGAGTGTGCCAGCCCACAAAGGGAGGATTGAGTTCGGGTACCCGTTCCCGGTTCCAGTAGAATATACCCACGCCATGTACGGCCATGAGCCACTTGTAGCAACTCGACACGACGAAGTCCGCGTATTGCGCTTCGATCGGAACGGCGCCCGCGGAGTGGGTAACGTCGAGACAGAGCAAGGCGTTCTTGCGATGCACGAGATCGGACAATTCCGGCAGCGGAAGACGCTGGCCCGTGAAGTAACTGACATGACTCACGTTGACCACCCTGGTGTTCTCATCTATTGCTTTGTCAAGATCTTCCAAGTCCGTGCGCCAGTTGTTGTTTTCAACGATTCGAAGTTCCACGCCCCGGTCCTTCAACAGGGTCCATGGAAGCACGTCCGAGGGGAACTCCACGTCGGCGACCACCACGTTGTCCCCGGGTTTCCAGTCGAGTGCGTAGACAAGCAGATTGATGCCCTCCGATGTAGAGGTCAGGAAACCAATATCATCGGACGGAACGCCGAATAGCCGTCCGACCTTCTCCTTGCATTCCCCGGATACCACTTCCAGACGCCTGCGTCCCTCTTCACCCAGCAGCTTGTCCTCGAAGAAACGGTGGACCGCGTCACCGTGTGTTTTCAGCATGGGCGACTCGCCGCCGGTGCACAGGTGGGTAATACCCTGGGTTCCAATGAACTCGGATTGATCGATCAACATCGGTTTCTCCTGGTGAACAAGGTGCGGTAATGATGCGTCTGAACCAACATTACAAAATAGGGCGCTGCGCCATCGGTGTACAGCAAATTCAACGCCGGTCTTTCCCTGCGTGCCCCATCCCTTGTCCCGCCGATGGATATTCGATCCGGCCATGAAATCACGGACCCCTGAACTTTTGCCCGAAGAGGCATCAGCGGAACTTTCAATAAACCGAACGAGTGCTTATTTTAGTTGGTCGCATGTTGCCACGCTCTATATTGTAATCAACCAGATCACTCCTGCCCCGGTTACGTGCAATGGTTCTTGATTTCCACACCCATTTCTATACCTCCGCTTACCTTGACGAGATCGAAAAGGGAGGATACCAGGCGGTGCTGGTCAGGGATACCGACGGCAATCGCCTGCTGAAGCTGGATGGCGACTACAGCTTGATCGCGCCTGCACACTTCGATGCCGGTCGGGTGATCGAGCACATGGACCGGCATGGCGTGGACCGGCAACTCCTCACTTTTTCCATCCCGGGACTGCACGTCGAGGAGCCCGATGCCGGTCGTCGGCTCGCCCGGGTCGTGAACGAGGCCCTTGCCGCGACCGTCGCCCGCTACCCCGATCGCCTGTCGGCCCTGGCGGTCCTTCCCCTGCACGACCCGGCCGCATCGGCCGCCGAACTGTCGCGCTCCGTGACCGATCTGAATCTGCGGGGCGGGCTTCTGTTCTCGAACATCAATGGCAAGTCCCCGGGGGATTCCGAGTTTCACGAACTCTACGCCGTCGCTTCGACGCTGGACGTACCGCTTTTCCTGCACCCTACCAGTCCACCTTCAATAAAACCGTTTCTGCAGTTCAGGCTTACGCCCATTGCGGGATTTCCCTTCGACACCACCCTGGCTGCCGTACAAATGGTGCTGAGCGGAACGATGGCGGCGTTTCCGGAATTGAAGATCGTACTCGGCAACCTGGGAGGGACCGTCCCATTTCTTGCGGGCCGGATCGATCAGGGGTACATTGCCTATCCCGAGGCCAGCGAGAAGCTGGACCGGCCACCGTCCGCATACCTCAGGAACATGTACTTCGAATCCGCGGGCATGCCCAGCGGCGGAGCGCTTCGCCTGGCGATCGACTTCGCCGGTGTCGATCGCATCATGTTCGGTTCAGACTTCCCACAGCAGATCGCCGATGTCGGCCTGGGTCTTCGAATCATTGAAGAACAGGGGCTGGATGAAGCGGACCGGCAGCGTATCGTCGGCCTCAACGCAGCAGGACTTTTGAAGATATAAGGCTATTCACGGGTAAGATTTAAATACCGTAATGCCAGGCAAAATACCTTAGTCCCAGGCAAAATACCTTAGTGCCAGACAAAATACCGTATAACCAGGCAAACAAGCTATAACAACAACGGCCGTGGATGGTGCGGTTTGCACCCGCCACGGACCGGTTCCCTCGAAGCCGGAGCTGTGAACCTATGACCGAGTCGCAGAAGACCCTCTTTCTCCTGGATGGCATGGCCCTGGCCTACCGCGGTCATTTCGGCTTGATCCGCAACCCGAGGATGACCTCGACGGGCATGAACGTTTCCATGGTGTTCGCCATCGCCAATACCATCCTGGGCATTCTGAATAAGAACAGGCCCACCCACATCGCCGCGGTGTTCGACACGCCCGAGCCCACGCATCGGCACGAGCAGTATCCCGACTACAAGGCGCAGCGGGACGCCATGCCCGAGGACCTGAGCATCGCCCTGCCCTATCTGTTTCGCTTGATCGAGGGATTCAATATCCCCGTGATCCGCGTTCCCGGCTGGGAGGCCGACGACGTGATCGGCACCCTCGCGAAACAGGCCGACGAAGCGGGGTATACTACCTTCATGGTCACGCCGGACAAGGACTACGCGCAACTCGTCTCGGAGCAGTCCTTCATCTGCAAGCCCGGGAACACCGGGGACAACTTCGAAACCATGGGCGTGGAGGACGTGCTGGAGAAATGGGGGATCGAGCGCATCGACCAGGTAATCGACATGCTTGGCCTGATGGGTGACGCCAGCGACAATGTGCCCGGCGTTCCGGGAGTCGGCGAGAAGACCGCGCAGAAGCTCATCGCACGGTTCGGATCCGTCGAGAACCTGCTGGAAAACACCGACCAGTTGAAGGGCAAGCAGAAAGAGCGGATCGAGGATAACCGGGATATGGCCCTGTTATCGAAGAGTCTCGTCACCATCGAACGGAACGTCCCGCTCGAGGTCACGCCGGATTCGTTCACCGTGAAAGACAGGCGCGATGAAGACCTGAAGAAACTGTTTGTCGAACTGGAGTTCAATACCCTGGGCAAGCGGCTATTCGGCGACGACTTCTCGGCGGCGCCAAGGTTGACCGTCGCCGGCAGCCAGGAAGACCTGTTCTCCGGTGACCAGTTGAAGACGATTGCGGACGTGGAACACGACTACCACTGCGTCGATAGCCCAGAATCCCGCGCCGAGCTCATCGCAGCACTGTCCCGTGCCTCTTCTTTCTGCTTCGACATGGAGACGACCAGCCTGGATCCCAAGACCTGCGAGATCCTGGGCTTTGCCTTCGCGATCGAGCCCCACACCGGTTTCTACGTGCCCATGCCGGACGGACGGGAGGATGTACTGCGGGTCGCAGACGAATTCCAATTCCTCTTCGACGATACCGGCAAGGAACTCATCGGGCACAACATCAAGTTCGATCTGTCCGTGCTCCGGTGGCACGGCATAACCGTGTCCTGCCGCATCTTCGATACCATGCTGGCGGCCTATGTCACCGTGCCGGACCTGCGGAGGACCATGGACTATCTGTCGCAGGCCCTCCTGGGCTACACGCCGATCTCCATCACCACCCTCATCGGCGAGAAGGGCGAAGAGCAGGGCACGCTCAAGGATGCGCCGCTGGAGAAAGTCGTCGAATACGCTGCGGAAGACGCGGATGTCACGCTGCAGCTCGCGGCATTGATGCGGCCCCGGATCGGCGAGATGAACCAGGATATGGTCTTCACCGACATCGAGTGTCCCCTG
>MKWU01001460.1_pt1 | contig 40450 bp, 37 predicted proteins | sample 809101 | NCBI WGS metagenome assembly MKWU01 (sample SAMN05860141, study PRJNA318959) | sponge metagenome | host: Aplysina aerophoba | place: Slovenia: Piran, Adriatic Sea, Gulf of Piran | collected 2013-05-07
TCTCCTACCGCTTCAGCCGACGCTTCTCGCTACGCGATATGTTTCCCCGACTCGCATTCGTCGCCGTGCGCACTCCACCCATGCCTTACCGAGTGCTCAAGCTGGCTGAGAATTATGCGTAATCAGGTGTCGTTTTGATGTTCGATGGCGACCCAACGCAGCCTGAAAGCCTCCACGACTAAGCACTCGCGTTTCGTCTTCCAGAACGTTGCAGTCAATGTTGATGTTGCCGATGACCAGTGGGCTATCCGGCGCACCGGCGATGACCTTCAGTGGCCCTTTGGGCGCGTCCGGGTTATAGGCCAGCACCTTGTCGGTGATGGCGTCGAGTTTGGGAGGCGTCTTCATGCGATCAATCTCCGGTAGGTGAGACGATGGCGAAACGCCTTATCGGTGAAGGCAGAGAGTCGGTCCGTCGTGTGGACTTCGCAGTTCGCTTCGTTGAGTCTAAACGTCGCCTCGTTAATGTAGCGATGCAGGTGTTTGCGGCTGGCCTTGTGCCACACGCCGAAGAGACCGCGCTTGAGCAATGCCCACATGGATTCGGCGGCGTTGATGTGGATGTCGTTCGCGCCGACGTACTCGCCGGCGCTGTGCTTGACGTGGTGGTGTTCGTAGCCTCTCAGGCCGGTGTAGCTGCCGTGCTCGTCGGTGTAGACCTTCGAGTCGGGTTCGACATGCCGGTGAATCGCGGCGTGCAGGGTGGGCTTGTCGGTCGCGGCAAACGGCATCGCGATAGACTTCCCGCCGCGCCCGCGCATCCCGAGCACCGCCTGTTTGCCCTTCGGTCCGCCGCCTGGATGAGTCTTCTTGCTCGCGTGCTTGTTCTTCTCCTGCCCGCCAATGTAGACCTCCTCCACTTCGATGATACCGCGCAGCATCCCGGTATCGTCGCCGCACGCTTCGCGGAGCCGGCCCAGCATGAACCAGGCGGGCTTTTGCGTAACGCCGATCTCCTTCGAGAGTTGCATCGAGGAAATGCCCTTGCGGGACGTGACGACCAAGTATATCGCGAAGATCCACTTGTGCAACGGGACATGGGACCGCTCGAAAATGGTCCAGGTTCGCACGGTGAATCCGCTGTCGCAGTCGCGGCAGCGGTAGTAGCCGAGCCGCTTCCCGCCGCGAGCCGTGATGCGGATGTCGCCGCCGCAGTGCGGGCACACAACGTGTCCGTTCCATCGGCGCTTTTCGAGGTAGACTCAGGCGGTCTCCGCGTCCGGGAACATCTGAAACAACTGGAAGGTGCTGATGGTGATGTGGTCGTTCATGGCCCGCTCCTTAGCTGTTGCGGGCCATATTGCGTCGTCATTTAGGTGGAGTCAAGTATGTAATTCCCTCTTCACAGAGGTATCGATCGATTGAAAATCAAGCATGCGAGAGCCCTCTTGGTCTCATCCGCACCGTCTCGACCGGTCAGAATCACCGTGCAGAGGTACTAGGCGCTATTCCGCAACTTGGCGCCAACGCTCATCTACCATGCGGACAAGCTCAGCGATACGTTCCCGGTGCTCTTGCCATCGGCTTTCATCCAAACGGCAGCACCATTGCTCGGACACCTGTTCCGTGACTGGTGCGTTGCCCGGTGCTTCGAGATCGAATGGAACTTCTTGCCTCAGCCGTTCGAATTCGTTCAGGCACAATTCAACCGCGGCTGGGAAGAAGATGACTCGGGCGACCCCCCGCTCTACTATTTCAATCTTGTGAGACCCGGCCGCCCGGGCTCCCGTCGATAGAGTGCGCTTGCGGTGCTTGTAGAACGTAATTCCTAGCTTCGCCCTGTAGCTCGGTTTCGAATTCCATTCGAGCACCGAGATGGCGTCCAACCACCAATCGCGCATTCCGTATTCGTGAATCTTTACGTCTATGGCGTCGCCGCGTATCGCGCGATTCAACGCACGTCGACTCGCATTTTGCTCCTGCTTTTCCTGCTTCCGCGCCTCGTCGCCGCTTTCCAGCTGCCTCGCGAGAAGCATACGATCCCCGTAGCGAAATCCCAGAAATGTCAGCAGGTCGATATCGGCGCCTTTTGCGGCCAGCCAGTCGGCCATCCGCCGCGCCGACGCATCGGCGCCCAAGCCGACCAGAACAATTCTGACGGGCCGCAGCGACTCCAGTGAGTCCCAATTGTCATGATCGTCGTACCATGCCTCGAAGTTCTCTATATCGTCGATTCCATGCTGGCCCGAGTTTTCGGCAATGCGAGTCGATAAATCGGCGTCGACCAGCGAGTCGAGCCAGGAAGCATAATCGACCGCCTGTGCCACGGCCTCCCGAGTTAGCGTCCCTCGCTTCAATTCGAACACGACGAGTCGGCCTTCCGAGTCGACGCCCAGCAGATCCAGATTTCCATTGGAGGTCCGCAGTTGCCGCCCAACCAGTTCAAGACCGGGCATCAGCAGGGATGGGTTTCGGACGAAAACGTCCTCCAGTAAGGCTTCCGTTTCGGCGCGGGCGGATTCCTCCAGACGACGTACGCCCTTGGTCGTCTCGTCCAACTCCCAGATTCCGAAATCGTCCGTCACTACCGTCTCCCACCTCTTGGGGCGCGCCGACTCTGCCGGTCACCCGCGGCCGGCGGCAAAGGCGCGCTGGATTTGCGGTGCCGGTGAGGTCCCTACTGCATGGCCCGCCGAATGAACGGCAGCAAGTGAATCCGTGCTTCGTCCGGTAGCTCGGACGCTAGACCTGATCATGCGTGAAGCGCGCCCGCGCGCGGTTCGGCGGCGACCCTCTCCCGGCGCGCCTGCGCAAGCTCGTAGCCCGCTTGCATCCGCATCCAGTGCTCGGCGGTGCCCCAGCCGATATCCTCCAGCGCGAGCGCCATGTTCGCGGACACTCCCGCCTTGCCATTCAGCAGCCGCGACAGCGTTCCGCGCTCGCAGCCGAGACGCGCCGCCGTTTCTGTCACGTTCCAGCCCACATCGTCCATGCTCTCGCGGATGAGTTCGCCCAGGTGCGGCGGGTTCCGCATCGGGCCGACGCGATCGTTCGCAATGCCGTTCATGGTCAGCACTCCCTCCGGTCAGTGGTAGTCAATCAGGTCCACGTCCACGGCCTCGCCGTCTTCGAAGCGGAACACCACGCGCCAGTTGCCCGAGACGCGAATGCTCCACTGGCCCGCGCGGTCGCCCTTGAGGGGATGCAGCAGAAATCCCGGCGCGTTGGCGCTGCCCGGATGCGTCGACTCTTGCAGACGGAACAGGATACGCCGAAGCCGCGGCGCGAGACCAGTGGGGAGCCGCGCCGCGTCGTCGCGTTCGTGAAGTGCCCGCAGTGCCTTGTGCCTGATCCTCATGATTCACTGTAGCGCGCCACGTTACACGCCGCAATCGTCCGCCGTGCCGCCGCGACGGGCGACGACTCTGCAGAGCGGCGGCGTATGCTCTCCCCGATCCTGCGCCGCGGGAACATGTGCGGCGGGCGCTGCCACTCAAGCGCCGCGCGGGGTGAACGCCGATTGAAGAACGGCTTTCGTCGCCCGACGGTTTGAGCAGTGAGGAAGCGGGTTGAGGACGCCGTTCGGCGCTTTGGTTCTCACCCCCGGCGCATCGCCGGGGCCGGTCACATCCCCCACACGGTGACCGGCGCGCCGTCTTCAGACTCCTCGCGGCGGAAGATCTTGTCGTCCCACGACCGGTCCTCGGTACGGTCGAAGATCACCAGGTGGCCTTCCGCCGCTCCACTGCGGTCCATGTACGCGCGCGTCTGCCCGAGACCCTCGCGCACGGTGCGGTCGAGTCCCCGGTGAAGCACCTTGCACTCGATGACCACCTTCTGCGTTTCCCCGCCCGTCCCGAATTGCGTCTCCGTGCCGGACCCGCGCACCGGCCGGACGAGCAGCAGATCGGTCCGCATCCGGCCAAGCCCGTACTCGCTCTCGATCCGGCCCCCGCTGTTGACGATGCGCTGCAAGAACGCCTGCAGCAGCAACTGGGGGCCCGCCTCCCGGTACTGGAAACGCTCTACCCAGTGCTCCGAGTGCTCTCGGAAGAAGGCCTGGAACGCGGCCAATAGCTCGCCGACCCGCAGCGTGCCGTCCGGGCCGACATACCAGGCGGGGTCGTGATGGATCGACATCTCCTGGGTGGTCCAGGTGAGGTCGCGGGGGATCACCTCCCGATAGATGGGGTTGGCGATGGCGACAGGGCCGTTCCGGGCAACGAGGCCGAGGTCGCGAACGTACTGAAGGTCGTCGGCGGCGATCGAGTCGGCCGCCTCGGCGCCGCTCAGCAGCGGCTCGACCACCCGCCGCACCCGCTCCTCCTGGAGCTTGTCGGTGAGCTGATCCAGGTGCGTCTCCCGTCGAAGGATCAATTGCTCGCGGGCGTCCTGGATGGCGCCGGCGCCGATCTCCCGGCTGCGCTCCCGCCCCGCCCTGTTCTTGAAGCAGGCTTCGTAGGCGAGGGCGTTCACCAGCCACGGCTGGCCCCGGGTCAGCTCCCGGATTGCGGCGCGCGCCTCGCTCGTGAACGCCTGCCCGGTCTCCTCGGTGTGCTGGGCCAGCAGGGACTCGACTTCCGCGTGCGAGAAGTCTCCGAGCCGCAGGGACTCGGCGCGGACGTTGAAGGCGCTCCCGCCGGCGATGATTGCGTTCTCGGCGGAAGACCGGATCCGGTAGTCCCGCACGTCGCGCACCCCGCACAGGATCACGCTCTGCGGAAACCGGCCGGGTCGGTCCGGGTAGCCGGAGCGGAGCTGGCGAAGGACGGCCAGCAGGGTGTCGCCGACCAGCGCGTCGATCTCGTCGATCATGAGCACGAGCGGCTTCGCGTCCGATTCGGCCCAGCGGGCCAGCGTCGCCTGGAGTGCATCGTGGGAACCGGCCGCATCGAGAATACCGGGCCAGATCTCCTCGACGAAGCGATCGCCGAGGGTGTGACGTGCCTGGCGAGCCAGCGCGCTCAGGATCGCGCGAATTGCCGCTCCCACATCCTCCCGCGCAGACTGGCCGCCCTCGACGTTGACGTACACGCAACGGAACTCGCCGCCGGCATTCAATTCGTTCCGGAGGGAGAAGAGCGCGGAGGTCTTCCCCGTCTGCCGCGGCGCGTGCAGGACGAAGTACCTCCACTGCCGGATGAGCAGCAGGAGATCATCGACATCCAGCCGGCCCAGCGGCGGAACAAAGTAGTGCATCTCCGGAACGATGGGGCCGGCGGTGTTGAAGAAGCGCATGATCCGAGTATCGCACGCCGGCACCGGCGAAGAAGAAGGATCGCCGACGCCGAGCGGGGCGGTGGGGTGGCGTAGCGGTGGGGCGTGCGAACTCTCCTCCCGCGGCGGGACGATCCGGACTGGAACCCGGCCTCCGGAAAGACGCGCACCGGAACTGTGGGGCGATGCCCTCGAGATGATGGACCCCGACCGGGTCACGGAGGCCGAGTGGGACGATCCGAAGTCCACGAGGCGGTTCGAAAACCGGGGTTCGATTCGCCGAATGAGCCGAGCCGGATTCCACGGTACCCGGAGTTCCGGAGGTCTCTTGACGGGGGCCGCCCGTGCCGAAGTCCGGTTGGCGGGCGCGATCTGCGAGAATCCGGACATCCACAAACGAACCACGAGGAGAAGAAGATGCGAATTCGCTTCCGATTCTGCGCGAGCCTGGCGGCGGTTGCCGGCGCGCTGGCGATGACCGTGACGGCCTCGGCCGCCGACAAGCTGGTCGTCGCGGCCGACGTCGGCTTCGCGCCGCATGTCATGGCCAAGCCCGACGGCGGCTACGAAGGCTACAACGTCGACATGATCGAGGAGATCGCCCGTCGCCTCGGCGTCGAGTACGAGATCGTGGACCAGGAGTGGTCCGGGATCTTCGCGGGGCTCAACGCGAAGAAGTACGACTTCATCATCGCCCCGACCACCGTCACCGCCGAGCGGGCGGAGAAGATGCTGTTCATGGAAGGCTACCTCGACAGCGAGATCATGTTCCTGGTGAAGAGCGACGCGCCGGACATCACCTCCCTCGAGGAGCTGGGCGGCAAGGTCATCTCCGTCAACAAGGGCAACGTCTACGACAAGTGGGCGACCGAGCGGATGGAACAATACGGCTGGGAGATGCAGCGCTACGGCAAGAACGCCGACGCGATCCAGGCCGTGCTCTCCGGGCGGGCCTTCGCCAACATCGCGAGCGGAAGCGCGGCCGGATGGGCCGCGAAGCAGAACCCGCAGCTCAAGACCTCGATCGCGGTGCGGCTCGGACGGGTGTTCTCGACCCCGTTCCGACTGGACGACGAGGCGACCCGCAACAAGATCGAGCGGGTCGTCGAGTGCATGAAGATCGACGGGTTCTTCTCGATGCTGCACGAGAAATGGTTCGCGGGTCCGGCCTCGGCCGGTTCGACCATGGTCACCGTGGACCCCGGCTTCGGGGCGAAGGGGGTCAACGGCTACGACCCGACTCCGCACGAGCCGGAATGCGGCTGAGTCCGGGTTGGAACGCGCTCCGCCCGCCGTGGGGCGGGCGGGGCGTTTCAGCCGAACGCGCCGGGCGGGCGGAGTGAACGCGGGTCGAACCGTGGCGCCGACCGGCCAATCCGTCGACGGCGCTCCGCCCCCACGGCTGTCCCTGCCCGCGCCGATGACGCCGGCGCGCAACCCCGGCCGCTCCGATCGGGGCGCATCCCGTTGAGCCCGGTCGCCACCGATCCCGGCCCGGAATGCTGACCGGAACGGCCGTCGCCGACTTCCTCTCCAACCGATGACCGCTCCCCCGCCGATGCTCGAGCTCGAGGCCGTGCGCAAGTCCTTCGGCGCGATCGAAGCCCTGAAGGGCATCGACCTCCTGGTCGCGCGCCAGGAGCTCGTCTTCATCATCGGGCCGTCCGGCTCCGGCAAGAGCACCCTCCTTCGCTGCTGCAACCGGCTCGAGGAGCCGACCGCGGGGAGGGTCCTGGTCGACGGCGTCGACATCGTCTCGCCGGACGTCGACATCAACGAGATGCGCCGGCACATCGGCATGGTGTTCCAGTCCTTCAACCTGTACCCGCACCTCTCCGCCCTCGGCAACGTGACCCTGGCCCTTCGCCGGGTGCTGAAGATGCCCCGGGACGAGGCGAACGAGCGCGGGCGCGCCGCGCTCGACGGGGTGGGGCTCGCCGAGCGGGCGGACGCCTACCCGAACGAGCTCTCCGGGGGGCAGCAGCAGCGGGTCGCGATCGCACGGGCCCTCGCCCTCGAGCCCAAGGTCATGCTCTTCGACGAGCCGACGAGCGCGCTCGACCCGGAGCTGGTGGGAAGCGTGCTCGACGTGATGCGCACGATGCGCGAGTCGGGCATGACCATGCTGGTGGTCAGCCACGAGATGGGGTTCGCCCGGGAGGCCGCCGACCGGGTGCTGTTCATGGACGAGGGCGAGGTCGTCGAGGCGGGCTCCCCGGCCCGGATCTTCGAATCTCCGGAGCACGCGCGCACCCGCGAGTTCCTGCGCCGCGTCACCGGACACTGACGGGTCGCTGACGAAGGCGGGCGGCAGCGCTTCCCCGTGAACCGAATCGCGGAGAACTTCTTCGACCTCGAGGTGATGGCGAAGTACCTGCCGTCGATCCTCGACGGGGTCCTCGTCACCATCCAGCTCGCCATCCTCATCGTGCTGAGCGGGCTCGCGCTCGGCTTCGTCCTCGCGGTGGTCCGGGCGTTCCAGATCCGGGCCGTGAACTGGCTCATCGTCCTCGTGGTCGATGCCTTCCGCGCCCTGCCCCCGATCGTCATCATGATCGTCTTCTACTTCGCCCTCCCCTTCGTCGGCATTTCCATGAGCGGGTTCGTCGTCGCGTGGCTCTCGCTCACCCTGGTGCTCGCCTCCTTCGCGGAGGAGATCTTCTGGACCGGGATCCTGTCCGTCGACCGGGGCCAGTGGGAGGCGGCCCGGTCCACCGGACTCGGCTTCCTCCAGACCCTGCGCGACGTGGTCCTGCCCCAGGCGGTGCGGCTCACCATCCCGCCCCTCACGAACCGCACCATCGTCATCACCAAGAGCACGGCCATCGCGTCGGTCGTCGCGGTGCCGGAGATCCTCACCCAGGCGAGCGCCGCGCAGGCGTTCTCGGCCAACACGACGCCGCTCATGATGGCCGCGGTCGCCTACCTCGTCATCTTCCTGCCGCTCGTCGTCCTCAGCCGTTGGGTGGAGTCGCGCTTCGGCTGGAAGCGCTGAGCCGCGCCCGGGAAGCCGCCGACGTGGAAGCGCTCATCTACAACTTCTTCAACCTCGAGGTTCTGCTCAAGGTCCATCCGCTGCTCCTCAAGGGCTTCTGGATGACGATCCAGCTCTGCATCCTGGTCGTGCCCCTCGGGATCGCCGGCGGGCTCGTGGTCGCGGTGGCTTACAGCTTCCATGTCCGCTGGCTCAACTGGCTGCTCATCGCCTACGTCGACTTCTTCCGTTCGTTTCCGCCGCTGGTGCTGCTCATCCTGGTGTTCTACGGCCTGCCCTTCCTGGGGATCGAGGTGCCGAGCCTCATCGCGGTACTGATCGCGTTCCTCCTCAACACCGCGAGCTACTACGGCGAGATCTTCCGGGCCGGGATCGAGAGCATCGGCCGGGGGCAGCGGGAGGCGGCGCGGTCGACGGGACTGAACGGCATCCAGACCATGGTCTTCGTGGTCCTGCCCCAGGCGGTCCGCAACGTGCTGCCCGACCTCATCAGCAATACCCTCGAGGTCATGAAGTTCACCGCGCTCGCGAGCGTGGTCGCCCTGCCCGAGCTCCTCCGGATGGGGCGGGTCGCGCAGGGCCTCACCTACAACCCGACTCCGCTCATCGCGGTCGCCCTCATCTATCTCGCCCTGCTGTGGCCGATCGTCCGGCTGCTCAGCCGGCTCGAGCGCCGGACGATGGCGAAGCGGTGAGAAGCGCGGCGCCGGGGAACCACAGGGGGAATCGAATGGCCACGAACGAACCGGTCCGCTTCGGCGTCAACTACCTCCCCGGCCCGGCCGCGGAGACCCTCCAATGGGCGAAGGCGGCGGAGGACGCCGGTTTCGACATCGTCGGGATCGCCGACTCGCAGTCCGTCTATCGCGACGTCCACACCTGCCTCGCGCTCTGCGCCGGCGGCACCCGGCGGGTGCGCCTCGGCCCGCGGGTCATCAATCCCCTGACCCGGCATCCCGCAGTGGCGGCGGGGGCGGCGGCGACCCTCGCGGAGATGGCGCCGGGGCGCACCATGCTCGGCATCGGGACCGGGGACAGCGCGGTCCTCAACCTCGGGCTCACCCCTTCGACCCGGGCGCGCCTTCGCGCCTACGTCGAGACCGTCCGCGAGCTGCTCGACACGGGGCAATCGGTCTGGGAAGACCGGCCCGTCCGCATGACCTGGGGCCGCGGGCGGATTCCGATCTACCTCGCCGCCTCCGGCCCCCGGATGCTCCACCTCGCGGGCGAGATTGCGGACGGGGTGATCATCAACACCGGCCTCACCCCCGAAATCGTCCGGGACTCCATCGCCCGGGTGCGGGCGGGGGCGGAATCGGCCGGACGGCGCCTCGAGGACGTGGACCTGTGGTGGCTGCCGGTCGCGAACGTCCGCGACGACCGGGCGGCCGCCATCGACGAAGTGGCAATGACCCTCGCGTCGGCCGGGAGCCACCTCAGCCGCTTCACGACGGAGGGGAAACACATCCCGCCCCATCTGCTCGACGCGGTGGTTGCCCTCGGCGAGCGCTATCGGCCCGAGGAGCACTCCAAGCCCGACAGCTCGAACCGCGGGCTCATCCGCGAGCTCGGACTCCTCGACTACCTCGCCGACCGCTTCGCGATCGCGGGCACCGTGGACGACTGCGTCGCCAGGGTCGAGGCCGCCGCCGAGGCGGGCGCCCGCCAGTTCTGGATGAGCATCCACTTCGACGACAAGGCGCGCTTCCTCCGCGACTTCCGAAGCGTGATGACCGCGTTGCGCTGATCCGACAACCCCCGCCGCCCTGCCGCCGGCCCCACCGCCGTGACCGGGTCGCCCGGCTTGCCTCCGATGACAAATGAACTAATATTGACGATGTCAATGAAGGCGATGTCTTAAAGGCAGATGCAATGGCACAACTGACGGTGAGGAAGGTCAGGCAGGAAGTGGTCGGCGCGCTCAAGCAACGGGCCGCCGCCAACGGACGCTCCGCAGAGGCCGAGCACCGCGCGATCTTGCATGCAATGCTGCTCGGTGAGGAGGAAGGATTCGCCGTTCGGGCCGCAGCGTTGCGCCGGAGGCTTCGCTCCTCGGTCGACAGCGCCGACACGATTCGGGCGGATCGCGACCGGGACGATACGCCGTGACCGGGTACGTGGTCGATGCCAGCGTAGTGGTGAAATGGCTGGTGACCGAGGAACACTCGGAACCGGCGGCCGGTCTTCTGAACACCGGGGTGGCACTGGCCGCGCCGGCCCTCGTCTTTGCCGAAGCCGCCAACGCGCTATGGGCGATGCGCCGGCGCGGCGATGTCACGGCGAGCGATCTCGCCGACGCCGTGGACGCATTGCAGGCGATGCCGGTCTCGCTTCCCGTCCCGATGCCTCGGCTCAGCCCCGCCGCCGCACGGCTCGCGGTCGACCTCGACCACCCCGTGTACGACTGCTTCTACCTCGCGCTGGCGGTTCAGACCCAGTATCCGGTCGTAACGGCCGACGCGCGCTTCCACGACAAGGTGCGAAGCCACCCGTACCTGGCGGACCGGATCGTCCACGTCGCGCGCACATCTTCCCCCCGGGCGGGCGCGCGAACGAAAAACGATTGGTGAACGGCTCGCGCCGGCTTCAGCGGGCGAGGCGGTCTCCGCTCGCGGTGTCGAAGAGGTAGGTGCGGGCGGGGTCCACGCGGATGCCGACCGTCTCGCCGATCGCCCTTCGGGTCTGCCGGTCGGCCTTGGCCGCGATCCGCCGCCCCGAAATCTCGACGGTGACGAGGACGCTCTCGCCGGTCAGCTCGCTCGCGTAGACCTCGGCGTCGAAGCTTCCCGTACCCGGTTCGGAGATGGCGAGGTCCTCGGGGCGCGCACCGAGGACCACCCCGCTCCGCGTCCCGCCTCCGACCTCCGCGATGACGGTGCCCGCAGCCAGGAAGCGTCCGTGGTCCAGCTCTCCCTCGACGAGGTTCATCGCCGGCGAGCCGATGAAGCCGGCCACGAACAGGGTCTTCGGGTCGTCGTAGATCTCCTCCGGGGTCCCGAGCTGCTGAATGCGGCCGTGGTTCATTACCGCGACCCGGTCCGCCAGGGTCATCGCCTCGATTTGATCATGCGTGACGTAGACGGTCGTGATTCGGAGCTCGTGGCTCAGGTGCTTGAGCTCCGCGCGCATGCTGACCCGGAGCTTCGCGTCGAGGTTCGAGAGCGGCTCGTCCATCAGGAAGACCTGGGGGGTGCGCACGATCGCCCGCGCGAGGGCGACCCGCTGGCGTTGGCCGCCGGAGAGCGCCCGCGGCCGGCGGTCGAGCAGCTCCTCGAGCTGCACCTTGGCCGCGGCCGCACGCACGCGCTCGTCGATCTCCGCCGTGCTCCGGACGCCCCGAACCTTGAGGGGATAGGCGATGTTGCCCCGCACCGTCATGTGCGGATAGAGCCCATAGTTCTGGAACACCATGGCGACGTCGCGGTCCTTCGGCAGCTCGTCGTTGACGAGGCGCCCACCGATCCACACTTCTCCGGCGGTCGGCTCCTCGAGCCCCGCGATCATGCGCATGGTGGTGGTCTTGCCACAGCCGGAGGGGCCGAGGAGGACGAGGAACTCGCGGTCGTGGATCTCGAGCGACTGGTCGTCGACGGCGACGAAGCCGCCCCACCGCTTGGTGAGGCTGCGGAGCGAGATCGACGCCATCAGCCTGCTGCCCCCGTTTGCGCCGGCGCAACCGCACCCGCCGCGGTACCTGCTGCCGCGCCCGCCGCCTTCTTCGGCTCCGGCGCTCTCACCGCACCGCCCCCATGGTCATCAGCTTGCACGGCATGCGCCTGTTCCAAGAATCACCTCACTGCCCCCATGGTCATCAGCTTGGACGGCAAACGTTCGTTTCAAGAATCACCTCACTGCCCCCATGGTCATTCCTTGCACGAAGTGCTTCTGGATGATGAGGGCGAGGACGAACATCGGGACCATGATGATGATCCCGGCCGCGGCGAGCAGGTTCCAGAGATCCCCCTCCTCGGCCTGGAAGAGGGCGAGCCCCACGGTAAGGGTGACCGCCTTGTTCGTGGTGAGGATGAGGGCGAACAGGAAGTCGTTCCAGGAAACGATGAAGCAGAAGATCGCGGCCGTCACCAGGCCCGGAGCGGCCATCGGGAGGACGATATTGCGGATCACCTGGAGCCGCGACGAGCCATCCACGAGGGCCGCCTCCTCGGTGTCTCGAGGGATGCCGTCGATGAAACCCTTGATCATCCAGATCGCGAACGGGGTCACGATCGAGAGGTTGACGAGGATGAGCCCGATGCGGGTGTCGAGGATTCCGAGGTCGCGAAAGAGGAGGAAGAACGGGAGGACGATGACCACCGCGGGCACGAACTGGGTGGCGAGGATCATGACGAACATCACCCGCTCCCCGCGCATCCGGAAGCGCGAGAAGGAATACGCCGCCCCGGTCGCGATGGGGATCGCGATGGCCACCGTCACGAAGGACACGACGGTCGAGTTGAGGAGCTTGCGCCCGAGGTGGTAGGGGCTGTCGAAGACCAGGGCGAAGTTCTCGAGGGTCGGCCGGAAAAGAAGCTTCAGCTGGTAGACGTCGACGTGCTGCTTGAACGCGGCGAGGGCAATCCAGACGATGGGGACCATCATCACGAGGGCCACGAGCACGACGAGAACGGCCCGGACCGCCTTCCAGAACCTTCGCACGCTGCGCCTCGAGAGGATCACGCGGGCCGGTCCCGGAACACGAACCGGGTGTACGCGAAGGTGAGCGCGATCATCGGGATGACCATCAGCCAGGCGACGGACGCCGCGAACCCCATGTCGTAGTACTTGAAGCCGTTGAAGTACGCGTAGTGCGCGAGGGTCTGGGTCGCGGTGCCCGGACCGCCGTTCGTCAGCATGTAGATCTGGTCGAAGGTCTTGAGCGAGAAGATCGACTTGAGGATCACGACGACCATCACCACCGGGAAGAGCTGCGGCAGGGTGATGTCGCGGAATACCCGCCAGGACGAAGCCCCGTCGACCTGCGCCGCCTCCACCGAATCGGACGGCACCGCGGCGAGCCCCCCGATGAGGACGAGGGTCATGAACGGCACCCAGCCCCAGACATCGGCCATGACGCACACCGCGAAGGCGAGCACCGGATCGGAGAGCCAGCCGATGTCCGCGAGCGGCGGCAGGAGGATGCCGAAGAATGCGTCGAAGAGTCCGAACTCGGGATTGAACATGAAGCGGAACGACACCCCGACGAGGGCGGGGCTCATGGCGAAGGGCAGGATGAGCAGGGTCCGGACGGTGAGCCGCAGCCGCCCGCCCGGGGCGAGCAGGAGGGCGACGCCGAGCGCGAGGAGGGTGGTGAGGCCGACGGTGAGCACCGTGTAGATCCCGGTGACCCAGACCGCGTTCCAGAACGCCGGCTCCTCGGTGAGCGCCCAGAGGTAGTTCTCGAGGCCGACGAACGGACCCGGGACGTGCGACTTCGAGAGTTTCCAGAACCGGAACGAGAGGACGAGGGAGTCGACGAGGGGCCAGATCGCGGTGGCGACCACCACCCCGACCGCCGGCAGCACGAGCAGGTACTTGAGATGGCGGTCCCGAAGTCCGCCCCGACGACCGGATGCCGACGTGGCGCCGGCACCCTCGGGGGCGGGAACGTCGGTCATCGAGCCGCTTCGCGGGACGGGCCCGGACGGGATTCCGGGCGCTGCGGGCGGGTCCCCACCGGGGCGGCCGTACTCCCCGCCCCGGCGAAATTCACGGTCGGAACCCGCGGTCGGGCCGACGTCGATTTTCCGGGCGCATCACGGCCGCCGGCCGGCGGCCATCTCGCCGGGCGGCGGAGACGCTTCGCCGGACCCGTTCAGGCCCCGCCGGCGCCGCCCGCCGCACCGCCTGCTTCCGCCCCCCGCCGCTACCGGCAGTAGCCCGCCCGCTTCAGGGTCTTCTCGGCCTGCGCGGCGGCCTCGGTCATCAGCTCGCGGGTGTCGCCCCCGGCCGCCGCCTTGGTGATTGCGGCGGACAGGATGTCGCCGATCTCCGGCCACTCCGCGATCTGCGGCATGATGTCCGACTCCTCGAGCGACTCCCAGGCCGCCTGCTGGATCATGTCGTTGGCCGCGTTGACGTCCGCGTCCTGGAGGTTCGCGGCATGCGTCACCACGTTGTTGATGATGGTCTTGCCGGCCACCTCCCGCTCGGTCGCGTTCATCTTCTCGAGCGCGGGGTTCGAGAGCCACTTCATGAACTCCCATGCAGCGCCCTGATTCTTGGAATATTTCGAGATCGAGAACGGCATGGAGATGGCGTAGGTGACGGTCCGTCCGCGGTGGGCCGGCATGCCGACGAAACCGACCTGCTCCTTCGTGAGCACCGACGACTTCGGGTTGATGAACGGCGAGTAAGCCCACCACCAGACCGGGATCATCGCCGACTTGCCCTGCTGGAAGGACTGGCGGGCGTCCTGCTCCACGAACGAGATCGAGGAGGGGTTCGTCGCCTTCTTCACCGTGTGCAGGGCGATGTAGTCCTCGGTGGCCTCGAGGCCTTCCTCCGAGGCCCAGATCGGGCAGGTGTCCGCGTCGAACACGTCGGCCCCCGCGGCCCAGATGAAGTTCAGCCAGATGAAGAGATTCTGGCGGTTGCCGTCATTGTGGAAGTAGAGCGCGAGCGGCTCGATGTCGAGTCCCTTGGCCCGAATCGCGTCCGCGACGGCCACCACCTCGTCCCACGTCCGGGGAGGCTCCATCCCGATCTCGGCCAGCACGTCCTTGCGGTAGAACATGAGCTGGGCATGAGCCCGCAGCGGAAAGCCGATCGTCCTGCCTTCGAACTGGGCGGACTTGGCGAACGCGGCGGGATACCGATCCATGCTGATCCCGTCCTCGGCCATCATGTCGTCGATGGCGACGAGCCAGTGGGAGTTCGGCGGGCCCCAGCTATCGAGGTAGTTGACGACGTCGAAGCTGCCGTCGGCCGCGACGCCGACCGAAGCGACCTTCTCCTGGAGGGAGGTGAACGGAATGAACGTCCACTCGGTCTCGATGCCGGTGAGCTCGGTGAACTCGCCGTCGCGGAGCATCAGCCCCTCGAACTGCGGCGTGACCACGGAGAGGATATTGAGCTTCGTCCCGGCATGGGGCTTTCCGTCCTTGAGCCCGTAGGGCAGGTCCCCGGCGACCGAGGCGGCCGATCCTGCGGCGAGCAGCGCCGCCGCGAGCACGCTCGCCGCCGCCCTTGCCATCAATGAGGTTCTTGCTGTCTTCATTCTCGATTCTCCCTGGTCCGGGCGACCCCGCCCGGATTTGACGCTGAAATACATAACGAACGGCCGCGGACGGCCCCGACTCGTTCCCGAGCGGGGCATCCTCCGCTATCCGGTTCTGCGCGACTTCGTATCGGAGATTATGGGCGCGCGGCGATGCGACGTGCAATCGCCCCGACCCCACGCCGGACGTCTTCACGGGCGACATGTGGTGGCCGCGCAACCGGGCGTTTGGCCTCCGCCGCCGCTTGGTACTACCATGCGGCGGCAACGGAGCCGCCTGTCTGCGGTCCGATGCGTCCGGGCGGGCCTCGAGCCCCGGCTGGCGCCGCCCGACGGACGCCGGCGGCCGGGCGGTCGCGCCGGGCTCGGCGAGCGCACCGCCGGTCCGGGCATGCGACCCGGCAAGCGCCAGGAACGCGATGGCGCTTCGCGGGGGGTACAGGGGACACCACACTCAGGAGAATCGAAAGACGATGAACCAGCCAATCAAGAGACGGACGTTCCTCAAGGGCGTGGCCGGAACCGCGGCCGCATCGACCCTCGGCTTTCCCTACATCTCGGCGCGGGGCGCGGACACCCTCGTCATCAACTCCTACGGGGGTCCCTTCGAGAAATTCATGCGCTCGGAGATCGTCCCCCCGTTCGAGGAGAAGACCGGGATCAAGACCACCCTCGACATCAACCTCGGCAAGGGCTGGCTCGCGAACCTCCGGGCCGCGGGCCCCGAGAACCCACCCTACGACGTCCTGATGACCAACGAGACCTGGGCCTCCATCGAGCGCGAGGAAGGGTTCTTCGAGCAGATTCCCGACGGTGCGGTCCCCAACATGGCGAACCTCTGGCCGATCGCCAAGCTCAAGGACAACTGGGGAGTCATCGGGACCCTGGCGCCGCTCGGCCTCGCCTATCGCACCGACCACATCGAGAATCCCCCCGGCGCCTGGGAGGATCTCTGGACCCGCGAGGACTTCCGGGGCCGGACGGGCATGTACACGATCACCAACTCCGCCGGGTACATGTTCGTGCTGATGACCGCACGCACCTTCTTCGGCTCGGAGTACGAGGTCGACAAGGCCGTCGACAAGATCAAGGAACTGCTGCCGTTCAACCAGGTCGACTTCTCCGGCACGATGGAGACGGTGCTCACCCGGGGAGAAGTCAGCGTGGCCCCCCTCGACTTCGCGGCCGTGGCCCGGCTCAAGGCCAAGAACGCGAAGATGGACATCGCCGCCCCCAAGGAAGGCATGTTCATGTGGGAGCAGGTCTTCAACGTGCTCAAGGGATCGAAGAAGAAGGAGCTCGGCTACCAGTGGATCGACTACATCCTCGATCCCGAGACTCAGCAGAAGTGGGTTCAGAACTTCTATTGGTCGCCGGTCAACAAGAACGTCGAGGTGGCGGGGGAGCTCGCGGATCTCGTTCCCATCCACGGTGAGAAGATGAACCAGATCGTGCTCTGGGACTGGGATACCGCCAACCGCAACCGGGATCACGTCATCGAGCGGTGGAACAAGGAGATGCGCTGATTTTCTCCTTCACTCCCATGGCCGGCCGGCGGTGCCGCGGCGCCGCCGGCCGGCCGGCCGGGTCCCCCCGCCGCGCGGCGGGGGGCCTTCCCCCCCTTCCCCCCCCCCCCCGGGGCCGCCGGGCGGCGCCCCGCCCCCGCCGCCCGGCCGGCCGGGTCCCCCCGCCGCGCGGCGGGGGGACTTCCGCCCTTTCCATCCCGACCGTCGTCATCGCGGCGGCGGTCGCCGGCATGAAACGATGACCGAGCTCGCAATCCGGGGACTCTCCAAGCGCTTCGGCGACGTGGCCGCGGTGGACGGGTTCGAGCTCGAGATCGGGGACCACGAGCTCATCTCCCTCCTCGGGCCTTCGGGCTGCGGCAAGACCACGACCCTGCGCTGCATCGCGGGCTTCGAGGAGCCGACCGCCGGCCACATCCTCTTCGACGACCGCGACGTCGTGGGGCTGCCGCCCGAGAACCGGAACATCGGCATGGTGTTCCAGAACTACGCCCTCTTCCCCCACATGACGGTGCGCCAGAACCTCGCGTTCGGGCTCGAGATGCGGAGCGTTCCGAAGAGCGAGATGGCCGAGCGCATCGCCCGGGTCCTCGAGACCGTGCAGCTCGGCGACCTCGGGGAGCGCTACCCCCGCCAGCTCTCGGGCGGCCAGCAGCAGCGCATCGCGCTCGCCCGCGCGATGGTCGTCGAGCCGAGCATCCTCCTCCTCGACGAGCCGCTCGCGAACCTCGATGCGAAGCTCCGCGAGGAGATGCGCTTCTTCGTCCGTTCGCTCCAGAAACGGATCGGGATCACCACCGTCTACGTGACCCACGACCAGGCGGAAGCGATGGTCATCTCGGACCGGATCGTGGTCATGTTCGACGGACACATCCACCAGGTCGGAGCCCCCGACGAGATCTATTCGCGACCGGTGAGCCGCGAAGTCGCGAACTTCATCGGCCTCACGAACTTTGTCGAGGGCCGGGTTCAGGGCGCCGATGCGGCCGCCGGCGAGTGCCGACTGGAGACCGCGGTCGGCACCCTCCGCTGCGCCTACCCGGAGACCCTCGACGTGGGCCGTGAAGTCGCCCTCATCGTCCGACCGGAGGCCATTTCGCTCTCCGCGGCCGCCCCCGCCGAATCCGGGACCAACGCCATCCCGGGACGGGTCGGCGAACGCTACTTCCTCGGCAACATCACCGGCTACCGGATATCCTGCGCGGACGACCTCCTGCTGCAGGTGCAGGACGACCCGTGGGCGTCCTTCGACGTGGGCGACGAGGTCTGGTGCACCTTCGACGCCGCGCACGCCTGGATCATCCCGGACTGAGCGGGTGCCGGAGTCCCGGGGAATCGAGGGGTTGACGTGACGGATCCGGCCAGGGTGCAGTCCACCGGAACGGCGAGGACGGCCTCGGCCCGCCCGTCCCGGCGGCGCTGGAATCCGACCCACTTCCTCGTCTTCCCGACCGTCGGGCTGCTCGTCGCGTTCCTCGTCTTCCCCTACCTCAACATGGTGGTGATGAGCTTCCGCAACCCGTCGACGAGCCAGGTGTTCGCCCCCGGGTTCACGGTCGGCAACTATCTCGACGCGATCCTCGACACCGACCTCTACTACCTCGAGATCCTGTGGGACACGATGGTGCTCGGGGCGGCGACGACCGCGATCTGCCTCGCGCTCGGCTTCCCCGTCGCCTACCACCTCGCCCGCACCTCGTCGCGCTTCAAGAGCGTCCTCTACGCGTTCGTGCTCTCCCCGCTCCTCGTCGGGGTGGTGGTGCGCTGCTACGGGTGGATCATCATCCTCGGCAACAACGACGGGCTCATCAACACGACCTTGATGGACCTCGGGCTCATCGATTCGCCGATGACCCTCATGTACAACACCTTCGGGGTCAGCGTGGGGCTCGTCCACATCTTCCTGCCGTTCATGATCCTCCCGCTGCTCGGGGCCATCCAGTCGATCGACCCCGCGCTCGAGGAGGCGGCCCAGTCGCTCGGCGCCTCGCGCTTGCGGACCATGCTGCGGGTGGTCTTTCCGCTGAGCCTCCCGGGGGTGCAGGCGGGCACGGTGCTCGTCTTCGTGCTCACGATCAGCTCGTACGTCATCCCGATCCTCCTCGGCGGCTTCAGCGTGATGATCATGCCGACCCTCGTGGTGCAGCAGCTCATGGACGCCATGCTGTGGCCGTTCGGAGCCGCCCTCGCGTTCATCCTCTCGATCGCGGGCGCGCTGGTGGTCTACGTCTACTTCCGGCTCACCTCCCGGGCCATCCGGGGCATCGCGTGACCACCGCGCCCGACCCGTCGCCAATCCCGAACGAATCCGCCGCTGCGCGCGGCCGATTGCAGCGCAAGGCGGGCCACGTCCTCTACCTCGCCGTCGTGGTCCTCGTCTACGTCTATCTCCTCACCCCGCTCGTCATCGTGGTGCTCGCATCGGTCAACGCGGGCGAGTTCCTGACCTTCCCGCCCCAGGGGTTCTCGCTTCGCTGGTACGTGGCCTTCTTCGAGAGCGAGGCGTTCATGGGCTCGCTCTTCTTCTCGCTCCGGGTCGCCTTCTTCGCCACCATCATCTCGACCGCCCTCGGGGTCACCGTGGCGCTCTACGTGGTGCGCTTCGCCGGGCGCTGGCGCGAGCGCCTGCGGCTCTTCATCCTGCTGCCGCTCCTCCTCCCCGAGATCCTGACCGCGATCGCCCTCCTCTTCTTCTACTACAACGCCGAAGCCCTGCTCCGCACCCTGGGGATCGAGGTCGCGAGCGGCGTGTTCCGCAACTCGGTCCTCGGCCTCCTCATCGGCCACGTTCTCATCACCCTGCCGTTCGTCTTCCTCGGCATCTCGGCCTCGCTCTACAACTTCGATCACTCGCTCGAGGAGGCCGCGCGGAGCCTCGGCGCGAGCCGGCTCACCACCTTCCGGCGGGTCACCCTCCCCATCATCAAGCCGGGGATCATCGCGGGCGCCCTCCTCGCCTTCATCATCTCCTTCGATCTGTTCAACATCTCGCTGCTCCTCAAGGGGATCGGCGTCGCCACCCTCCCCATCCAGCTCTTCGACTACGTGCGCTGGGAGTACGATCCGACCGCGGCGGCGGTCGCGACGGTGAGCATCGTCATCACCGTGATCGCGATCCTCGTCACCGAGAAGCTGGTCGGGCTCCGCTCGCTCCGGTTCTGAGACGGTCCGCGCGGCGCTGCGCACCGGCGCCTCGCCGAGCTCGCGACCTTGACCCGGCCACCGGCCGGATCAGCCCATCTCGAGGATGATCTTCCCGAAGTTCGCGTCCGCCTCCATCATCTCGTGCGCGCGCCGCACCTCGGCGAACGGGACGATCTCGTGGATGATGGGGCGGATCGATCCGGCCTCGAGGAGCGGCAGCCAGCGCGCGCGGAAACGTCCGACGATCCCCCGCTTGTTCTCGACGGACTGCGCGCGGAGGGTGAATCCGCGGACGGAGAGGCGCTTGCGGAGCATCGTCCCCATGTCGAAGGGCGCGACCCGCCCGCCCATGAACCCGACCAGGACCAGGGTGCCGGTCGGCCTGAGCACCGAGAGGTTGCGGGCGAGGTAGTCCGCGCCGATGAAGTCCTCGACCACGTCGACACCTTCGCCCCGGGTGATTCGGAACACTTCCTCCACGAAGTCCTCCGACTTGTAGAGGATCCCGTGGTCCGCCCCGAGGCCGAGGACGCGGTCGATCTTCCGGCGCGATCCCGCGGTGAAGAAGACGGTCGCCCCGGCGTGCTTCGCCATCTGGACCGCGGCGGTGCCGACCCCGCTCGCGCCGGCGTGGACGAGGAGCGCCTGGCCCGCATCGAGCCCGCCGAGCTCGAAGACGGTCTCGTTCGCGGTGCAGAAGACCTCGATGACCGCCGCCCCTTGCGCGAAGGTCCAGCCGTCCGGGAGCGGCACCGCGAGTCCCGCGTCGAGGAGGGAGTGCTCGGCGTAACCGCCCTCCGCGACGAGCCCGAACACGCGCTCCCCGACCCGGAACGACTCCACGCCCGGTCCGCTCCCCACCACCTCGCCGGCGATTTCGAGCCCGGGGACGTTGCCGAGCCCGGGCGGCATGGGATACGTCCCCTCCCGCTGGAGGCAGTCCGCCCGGTTGATGCCCGCCGCCCGCACCTTCACGAGAAGCTCGCCCGGACCCGGCTCGGGCTCGGGGGCGTCGACCATCGTCAGCACCTCGGGTCCGCCGTACGCGGGAATGATCACGTGTCGCATGTCACCTTCTCTCCTTCTCGACCCTTCCCTTCCCTGCCCTGCCGTCCGCCTTCACCGCAAGGGAGACCTCGGGTCGCCGCAGGTTCGGGACTCCGCGACCATCGTTCATCCGACGACCCGTCGACTCAAGGCCATGGCCCGCCGGTGCGGGAACCTGCCGCTTCCGCCGCGGGTTGGATCGGGCCGCGGACGAAGGTCCCCTTCCAGGGGGCCGGGTACCCCGCCGAGCACCTCGAGCCCCGGTGTCCACGATGAACATCGGCACGCGCGGTCCTTCGATCGAGAATGCGATCGTCACTCAGGTGCCCGCGGGCCGGACGGCGGCCCGGTCGCGCACCGCGGAGACGACCGCATCGATGAAGCGATGAACCTCGAGCGCCTCGCGCCCGGTCACCCGCGGTGCGCGGCGGTTCTGGAGCGCATCGACGAAGTCCGCGTGGAGGGCGCGGTGGGCGTCATGGGGAAAGTCCATCGGGTCCGCGCCGCTCCCCGAGCCCTGGGGCTCTCCGAAGTCCTCTTCGCGCCCGTCGTGGTACCGGATGGATACGCCGCCCGGGCCAAGGACCGCGTGCGCGCGGCCGCACGCAAGCTCGATGCGCTCCGGGGCGCCCGGAAAGAAGGCGGTCGTCGCCATCAGCGAGCCGTACGCCCCGCCGGTGAAACGGATGGCGGCCGCCGCGAAGTCCTCCGATTCCATGCGGTGGAGCGACGTGGTGCCGCCGACCGCGACCACTTCGTCGACCGGCCCCGCGAACGCGAGGGCGAGGTCGAGGGTATGGATCGCCTGGCTGATGAGGACCCCGCCGCCGTCGCGCGCCCGGGTCCCGCGGCCCGGCTCGTCGTAGTAGCTCTGCTCGCGCCACCACGGAACGACGATGTGCACGGCGGCGACCCAGCCGCGCGCGCCCGCGCCCCGCGGAAAGGCCGGGGCGCGGGGGGGCGCCGGACCCGAGCGCCCCGCTCGCAAGCCGTTCGCCGAGCCGTTCCGCGACCTCTCGAAAGCGGTGCTGAAGGACGATGCCGAGGGTCACCCCGGCCCGTTCCGCGGTCGCGACGATTTCCTCCGCCGCCCCGGTGGTCCGCTCGACCGGCTTTTCCATCAGGATGTGCTTGCCGGCCGCGGCGAGCCGCCGCACGAGCACGGACCGGGCGTTGGGCGGGGTGAGGAGCACCGCGTAGTCGATCGAGGGGTCATCGACGATCGCGTCGAGGTCATCGGTGACGGGAAGGCCGAACCTCGCCGCGAACGCATCGCGCCGCGCCGCCGTCGGGCTGTACGCGGCGACCACCTCCACCCGGCCGCGGAGGTCGACGAGGCTCTTCGCGTGCGGCGTCACCGCCATCCCGAGCCCGATGATCGCGCACCGCATGACTGCCCCTCCCCGAAGCTCCCGGCCCGATTGGTACCGTCGCGTGAACTATGGCAGAAATTCGGGCAGATACTCGGGCAGATGTTGGGGCAGACTCCGGGGCCTTCCGAGACCGGTGCACGGGGCGGCGGCCGGGAGCGCGGCGCTGACGGTCAGCGCACGGCCGCGTCGTGGATGCGGGCGATGACCTCGAGGTCGCGGAGGGCGCCTGCCGCGGTGCTCCGGTTGGAAGCGCCGTCGCGCACCAGCGCGGCGAAGCCCTCGATCTCCTGCTGGTAGGGACTCGCGACGGGAAAGAGCCGGCGTTTCTCCTCCGCCTCCGACCGGGAGAACCAGGTGAGCTCCGGGAACCGGTAGGGGAAGTGCGGCGAGCCGAGCCTAGCGTGAATCATGCCCTCCTCGCCGTAGAGGCGGAACTCCTCGCCGTGGCCCGCGTTCCCCATGTGGCAGTGATTCACCGCCACGCCGTTCTCGAGAAGCATCAGCACGTGGGAATTGCCGGGCTCGAGGTGGACGCCGACCACCTCGCGGACTTCGCCGCCGAGAAAGCGGACGAGATTGAGGTGGTGCACCGACTGCTCCATGATCTCGTCGTCCGGCAGGAGGTCGTTCGCCCGCCCGGACGCGGGTCGTCCCGACCCGGCCTCGGTCGATGGCGGCGGTTCCGGGTCGAGATCGACCACCCGATGGAACGCCGCGGGAAAGGCCAGCTTGAAGACGGTGGTGATCGACCTGAGACGGCCGATGTGTCCCGCGTCGAGCAGGCGCTTCGCCTCGAGGACAACGTCGTCGAATCGGCGCATGTAGCCCACCATCAGCCGGACTCCGTGGCGCTCGACGGATTCCACGATCGCCCGCCCCTCGCTCGGGCTGTGGCAGAGCGGCTTCTCGACCAGGATGTCCTTGCCGGCCGCCGCGGCCGCCTCGATGAGGGGACCGTGCGCGATCGGCGTCGCGCAGATGTCGACCGCGTCGATCGCCGGTCCTTCCGACAGCAGCTCGGCCATCGTCGCGAAGCCCGGGACCCCGAGCCGCTCGGCGAGGGCCGCCCGGGTCCTCGGGCGGGGTTCGACGATCGCCGCGAGCGCGCACCCCTGCGCGGTGAGCAGGCACGGGATGTGCTCGGCCTGGGCGATGTACCCGCAGCCGACCACGGCAACGCGCACCCGGGCGCGACCCCGCCGCTCGCGTTCGTTCCCGCCCGCCGCGCGACTCATGGCAGCCGCCGGGCCCGGGCTTGCGCCCGGAGCGCGAGCTCCATCACGTTGAAGCAGTGCCCCTGGGACATCGCGGTCTCGCTCCGTTCGCGGACGTCCCGGACCAGGGCCTCGTAGTAGGGCAACGGCGCGTCGCGGCAGTCGACGCGCCGCGTGCCCGCCTTGTCCACCAGGAACAGGTGGTCGGTTCCGGATGCGCCCGCGATGTCGACGTATTTCCGGACCTCGATGAAACCTTCGGTACCGAGCACGGTAAGGCGCCCGTCGCCCCACGTCGACAGTCCGTCCGGGGTGTACCAGTCGACGCGGAAGAACCCGGTCGCCCGCTCCGTTCGCAGCAGGACCTCGCCGTAGTCCTCGAGCTCGAGGTCGTCGGGGTTGGCGCGATTCGCGACCGTGCTCGCGGCGATCTCCGCGTCCTCCGCCCCCGTCAGGTAGAGAAACTGGTCGATCTGGTGGGAGGCGAGGTCGCAGAGGATACCGCCGGTGCGCGCGGGATCGAAGAACCACGGCGGGCGCAGGGGGCGGTTGAGACGATGCGGCCCGAAACCCGTGAGGTGCACGACCTCACCGATGGCGCCCGCTTCGACGAGCTCGGCGGCCCGGGTCATCGCCCGCACCTCGAAGCGTTCCGAGAAATCGACGGACCAGATGCGCCCGGTCTCCGTCTGGACCCGTTTCACTTCCGCGAGCTGCTCGGGCGTGGTGACCCCCGGCTTGTCCGTCATCACGTCCTTGCCGTTGCGCATGGCCCGCACCGCGACGCCGGCCCGCTCGTCGGGAATCGCCGCGGTGACGATGAGGTCGACGTCCAGATCCTCGAGCAGGCGCGCGGGGTCGTCGGCCCGCGAGAGGTCGGGAAAGCGCTCGAGAAAGCCGCCGAGCGGCTGCGGTTCGCCTTCGGTCCAGAAGCCGGTGCACGTGCAGCCGAGGTCGAGAAGCCGGCCAACCTGGTGGTAGATGTGGCGATGGTCGAGACCGATCGCCGCGAATCGAAGCGGAGGAACCGCCATTTCACCCCTTCGCGGGTCTTCCCGCGCCGCTTGCCGCCTCCCTTCCGGGTGTTCTAACGTACCATGACACCGTCCCCCCCGATTCCGGACACGAAGCGCGCCGATGTCGCGAGCGTGTCCGGGGCGATGCGTGGGCCGGAGTGCATTGAGCCACCGTGAGTGCCACCATGGAATCGCAGGCAACCGCCATCGACACCCGCCGGGTCCACTGGTACCGCTGTCCGATCGAGCCCGCGACCCTGCGCGAGCTGACGTCGCGGAGCGACCTCAAGGGGGGCATTCAGGCGATCGGACACCTCGCGGTCATGGGGGTGACCGGTGCGCTCACGGTCTACTGCTTTCTGGCCGAGCTCTGGCTCGCGTTCGCCCTCGCCCTCTTCGCGCACGGCACCGTCGCCTCGAACCTTCACTATGCCTGCCACGAGCTCGGCCACGGAACCGTGTTCCGGACGAAGTGGCTGAACGCCGCTTTCCTTCGGATCTACAGCGTCCTCGCGTGGTGGAACCACCACGAGTACGGGATGAGCCACACCCATCACCACCTTTATACCCTCCATCCGCGGGGGGACCGCGAGGTGGTGCTCCCGTTTGCTCCGGCCTGGACGCCGCTCTACCTTCTGCAGCTCTTCACCTTGAACCTCACCGGCGGGATGCACACCAAGGGCGTGAAGGGACACATCCTGGCCATGTTCACGACCGCATTCGGGCGCTATGGCCCGTTCTTCCGGCCCGGGTGGATGAAGTCGCTCTATGCCGGGCGCCCCCGGGCCAGGCGCAGCGCGGTCAGGTGGGCCCGCGTCGTCGTCCTCTGCCACGCCGGGCTCGCCGCCGCGTGCATCGCGTCCGGGTACTGGATCGTCGCCGTCGTCGTCAGCCTCGGGCCGGTGATCGCCAACTGGCATGCGTACTTCGTCGGCGGCCCCATGCACTGCGGCCTTCGCGACAACGTGCCCGACTTCCGCAAGTGCGTGCGCACGATCACCCTCGATCCGATTTCCGAGTTCCTGTACTGGCACATGAACTGGCACCTCGAGCACCACATGTTCGCGGCCGTTCCCTGCTACAACCTCGCGAAGCTGCATCGGGCGGTGGCCCACGACATGCCCGAGCCCCGCTCCTTCTTCGGCGCCTGGCGCGAGATCCGCGAGATCTGGCGGCGGCAGGATGTGGACCCCGGCTACCAGTTCGACACCCCGGTGCCCGCGCCGTCCGGGTCGGCCACTTCGACGCCCGATCCGGAGGCGGCGGCGATCGGCGACATCGCGCCCCGGGAGCTCCGCGCCGCGGCCTGACCGGCCCGCGACATCCGGAATCCGGCCGCCGGGCCACCGGAGCCCCATACGGCATCCCGCCGGGGGCTTCGGCGTCGCCGGTTCCCCTCCGGGTGTTGCGCCCTCAGTCGGCGGCCGCTCCGGCGAGGGCGGCGACCGCCCGGGAGTGGGCGATGCGGCCCTCGTTGACGAACGCCTCGTGGTTGGCGACCACCGTCCCCTCGTCGTAGACGTAGTTCACCATCATGCCGGCCGACTGGGAGATGCCGGCCGGCGAGGGGTCGCCCATCCAGTTGATCCGCTCGAGGCGCGCGCCGTTGCGAAGGTGGAACCGGGCGACCGGATCGAGCGGGTAGATCCCGCGCTTCGCCTCGAGCAGGTAGCGGGCGCAGTGGCGCATCAGAGCGTCCTTCAGGTGCTCGCCGGGGGCCGTGTCGGCGGGCCAGTCCGCGGTCTCGATCCCCTCGAAGGTCGCCTCCCGGCCGTTTCGTCCGTTGACCAACCGCCCGTCCGACGCCTCCCGCATGAGCCACTTGCGAAAGCCCGGTATCGGGGACAGGGTCGCAAAGCGGCGAAGCCCCGGGATCTCCACCGCGAGCTCGTGCACCACCTGCTTGATGAGGAAGTTGCCGAACGAGATGCCGGTGAGTCCCCGCTGGCAGTTGCTGATGGAGTAGAAAATGGCGGTGTCCGCATCGACGTCCGGATCGACCTCCCCGAAGAGCAGTTCGGTCACCGAGCCGGCGAGCCCCTTGCAAAGGGCCACCTCGACGAAGATGAGCGGCTCGTCGGGAAGCGCGGGGTGAAAGAACCCGAAGCAGCGCCGATCCGCCTGGAGGCGGCGGCGCAGATCCTCCCAGTCGAGCACCTGGTGCACCGCTTCGTACTCGATGATCTTCTCGAGCACGAGGGCCGGCGTGCGCCAGTCGATGCGATGGAGCTCGAGGAAGCCGCGGTTGAACCAGGAGCGCAGGATGTGGACGAAGTCGTCGTCCACCGGCCGGAGCTCCGGCCGGCCGGCAAGCGCTCCGAGCAGGGCGGCCCGCATCGACAGGATGTCCCGCGTTCCGTCCGGGGCGGTGTTCATGAGGCGCAGGAGCTCCTGGCGACGCGGCTCGGCGGCGGCCGCGAGCGCCGCCGCCGTCCCCGGCTCCGGGGATGACCGGTAGGCATCGAGGGCCGCGTCGAGGGCCGGGGGCTCCGCCCCGAGCTCGCCCAGCAGGAACTCGAAGAACTCCTCCCGCCCGCCGTCGTCTAGGCGGGCGAACGAGTCGAGGGTGCGACGGGCGAGGGTCACCACCGACGCCTCGCCCTTGGAGCGAAGGAGCGCGCGGCACAGCGCGCGGATCTCCTCCTCGGTGTCCGCTCCCGCCCGCCGGTCGAGAAGCCCCTGCCCCGCCGACGCGAGGTTCGCGATGATGTCCCTGAAGAACGCTCTTCCGAGCCTCACCCCGGCACGCCTCCGTCGTCCCGCGGTCGAGGTCGAGGTCGATGTGTCGGCTCACCCGTTTCGGGTTGCGACGGCGAGGTCGAGACTCCGGCCCGGATGAGGATGCTCCCGACCGGGTCGACCGTGGCTTCCCAGCCGGGAAGCACCCACACGGTGCAGTCCTCCTGCTCGATGACCGCCGGGCCGCGGATGGCCGCGTCCCGTCCGAGCCCGCGCCGCGCGTAGACCGGGACCTCGATGCCCCGCCCGGAGACGTGCACCCGCCGCGTCTCGATCGGCTCCGCCGGCCCCCGTTCCGGCACGGCCGGGAACTCGAGAGGCGGGATGCGGCCGGTCACCCGCAACCGCTCGGTGCTCACCTCGACACTGCTCTCGGCGTCGCGGAAGCTGTAGATGCGTTCGTGCTCGCGGTGGAAGAGCTCGGTGATCGCATCGAGATCGGGCTCCGCGCGGAGGGGATCCGGAATCGGGACCTGCAGGTCGAACGCCTGCCCGGAATAGCGCATGTCGAGCGCGCCCTCGAACACGATATCGCCAAGGATCTCCCCCTCGCTCCGGATCCACGACCGGCCGCGCTCCTCGAGATCGCGGAAGATCCCGGCGAGGTCCGCGGCGGCGCTCGCGCCGTCCGCGAAGCGAAGGCGCTGCGAGCGCACGTAGTCGCGCTTGACGTCGGCGAGAATTGCGCCGAGGGCGCAGAACGTCGCCGGGCCGGGGGGAACGACGACGGTGTCGAGTCCCGCCTCCGCGGCGAGAAGGTTGGCGTGCGTGGGTCCCGCCCCGCCGAAGGCCATCAGGGCGATCTCGGCGGGGTCCGCCCCGCGGCGGGCAAGGCCCTTCGACAGCTCGTTGGCCATCATCGCGGACGTGACGCGAAGCGCCGCTTCCGCCGCGCGCACCGCTCGATCGCGGCCTTCGTAGCCGAGCCGCGCCGCAACCCCGTCCAGCGCATCGACCGCCGCGTCCCGGTCCAGGCGCATGCGCCCGCCGAGAAAGTGCCCGGGGTGGATGAACCCGACGAGGAGGTAGCAGTCCGTCACCGTGGGCCGGGTGCCGCCGCGGCCGTAGCAGGCCGGACCCGGGTCGGCGCCCGCGCTCTCAGGACCGACCTTGAGCACGCCCTGCGGGTCCACCCAGACCACCGAGCCCCCCCCGGCCCCGATCGCGCGCACGTTCACCACCGGCACGACGAGGGGATAGTCGCCCACCCGGGTCGAGGTGGCGTACTCCGGCTCCTCCCCCTGGTTGAGGGCGAGGTCGCAGCTCGTTCCTCCGAGGTCGACGGTGATGATGCCGGCCCTCCCCCCCGCACGGGCGACCCGAATCGCCGCGACGAGCCCGGAAGCGGGGCCGGACAGGACCGTGTCAATCGGACGCTCCCGCGCCGTGTCGATGCTGAGGGTCCCGCCGTTCGAAGCGGTGATGTAGATCGGGGCGGTCACCCCGGACCCGGCCACCCGATCGACGAGGCGCCGGAGATAGTCGGTCATGATCGGCTGGACGTACGCGTTCATGATCGCGACGAGCCCGCGCTCGAACTCGCGCTGCTCCGGCCAGATCCCGGCCGATTCGGTGACCGGGACGCCGGGGAGGCGGCGGCGAAGCGCCTGCGCGACCTCGCGCTCCGGACCCGGATGGGCATAGGAGTTGAGCAGGAGCACGGTCACCGCATCGACGCCGGCCCCGGCAAGGTCCGCGGCGAGCCGGTCGAGCTCCGCCGCGCTCGGGGTCCGCGTCACCGTGCCGTCCGCACGAACCCGCGCGCCCACCTCGAACACGCGGTTGCGGGGCACGAGGGGCTCCTCCTTGCGAAGCGTGAAGTCGAAGGAGTTGTCGAGGCTCATGCGCCCGATCTCGAGGACCCCTCGATGACCGGGGGACACGACGAGACCGACCCTTGCTCCGCGCCGCTGGATGATCGCGTTGACGAGAAGCGTCGTCCCGTGCACGAGGAGCTCCACGTCCTCAGGCCGCACGCCGGCGCGCTCGATGAGGACCGGAAGCCCGCGGCCCACCGAGAGCGACGGATCGTCGGGCACGCTCGGCACCTTGTAGCGCACCAGCTCCCCGGTGGACGGATTGGCGAGCACGAAGTCGGTAAACGTGCCGCCCACGTCCACCCCAATGCGAATTCGAGCTCGCAGTTCTCTCTGTTGATTCATACTGTTCAGCAGGTTATGAATTTCTTACAAAACCGGTATTCCCGCATCCAGGCCCGCTACCGTAAGGATTCCACAAGCACCAGGGTTGTAAATCCTGGCGTGGCAGCCGCCCCCTGTCGCGCGCCGCGCCACCCGATTTCGACAATCGTCGCCCTGCCCGAGATGCGCTTCTCGACACCCGTGCGACATTCCCACGGCATCCCCGTGCGCCCGCCGGCAACCCTCGGCTAGGCGGTCAATGTAGCAACTTCACGCGTCGGACGGCGCGGTGGAGCGGACGAACACGACCTGCCGGGGCGACACCAGCGCGACCGGACCAATACCCTTGCCGGGCGACCAGCCTCGGCGTCGAGGCCGCCGCCCGGCTCTTCGACGATGACGCGGCAATGCGACAAGTCGAGCCTCGACCGATCAGGAACAAACTGAAGAATCCGCTACGACACCATGTGCAGCGCAACAGCGAGGTCGATGGCCCCCTCGGCCGACGCGGTCTCGACGAGCCAGCCGCGGTCTTCCCCGCCGACCAGGGCGACCGCGAACGTCTCCACTACGCCCAATGGTCCCCAAGGCTGAACGTGATCGCGTCGAAGGGGCGAATGCTCACCGCCTCGTCGCCCTTCGCGCATCCGATGAGCACCCACTCCCCGTCCCGGAGCTCGAATGCCTCCAACGTCCGGTCCGCCGGGTCGATGAGCCACAGATACGCGACGCCCTCGCGTGCGTGGACCGGTCGCTTTTCCTGACGGTCGAGTCGGCGCGTCGACGGCGACAGCACCTCGCACGCCCAGTCCGGCGCGAGCGTTCGGGCAACGGTCTGGACGGCGGGCTTCGGATGCGTGCGGGCCGCGGCGAGGAAGCGCTCGCGCTCTTCCCGGGTGAGGTGCTTCCGCCCACGCGCGTCGACGAGGGTGAACGTGCCGTCGGTCATGGACCGGAAAAGCTACCCTACTCCACGAGTACTGACCAGCGCCGCGCGCGCCCTCCCCTTCCGAGGCCCTTGCGCGGCCGGTCCCGGCGAGGCCTTGACCCCGGGATGTCCCGAAACGCGACACCATGTCCATTCGGGAACATCCCATAGTTGCCGGTGCCTGGCCGGGCGGCCATCGAATCGAGCACGACCGTGATCAAGACGGCGAACGGCTGGGACTAACCGTGGCCCGACCTCGCCGGATGGACCCGAGCATGTGTTACCTTGCGGCCGAACTCGCAGGCGCGCTTCGTGACGGATTTCGCGATCTCGGCGACCCACCGCAGCACGTGAGTGGATACCGAGCGCTGCCCGTACCCCACATCTGCTCGCTGAACTTCATCCGCCGCGCTACCCCGTGCGGTTCACGTTCGTTGCGGTCGGGAAGCGGGTTTCGATCATTCGGAGTCCGTTCCTTCCATAGCTGAGAGAAGTCTGCCCCTGGAACCGAGGAGGAGAAGGGCGTCGTGGTGGAGACGAGCCGTGCATTTGTTCTGAACCTCTTCCTCACTGCCTTGGCGGCGGCAACCGTGCTCGTTTCTGTCGTGCAACCGGCTTGGGCGGCGGGTGACAATCCGCACGGGGTGGCGGTCATCATTGGTAACCGGGACTACCAGAACAAACGGGTGCCGGCGGTCGCCTACGCGCACCGGGACGCGGAGGCGTTCCGGCGCTATGTGCTCGACGTGCTGGGGTTCGACCCGAACCGGGTGTTCGACGTTCGCGACGCGACCCAGGCGCAGCTCTTCACTTGGTTTGGTAATCGCGACAGCCACGAGGGCCGGCTTTGGCGGTACCTGCATCCGCGCTACGGCTCGGACGTCGTGGTGTTCTACTCCGGGCACGGAGTGCCGGGACTCAAGGACCGGCGCGGATACCTGCTTCCCGCCGACGCGGAGCCAGACACGCCCGAGATCAACGGCTATCCCATCGACCTCCTGTACGCCAACCTCGGGAAACTGCGGGAGGCGAAGACGGTGCGGGTGTTTCTGGACGCGTGCTTCTCGGGCGACAGCGACCGGGGAATGTTGGTGCGCTCTGCCTCGCCCGTTTTCGTCCAGGCGTCGCTACCGGAGGCGACGGACGGGAAGCTGACCGTGCTGTCGGCGGCGTCGGGGTCAGAGGTCGCCTCGTGGGACGAGAGGGCCCGACACGGCATATTCACCCACCACCTGCTGGACGCGCTCTATGGCGAGGGGGACCTCGACGGTGACGGTCAGGTAACGGCAAGGGAGGCGAAGGCGTACCTCGACGACACGATGACCATCGCAGCGCGGGTTGAGTTCGGACGCTACCAGAACGCAAGCCTGAATGGGCGGTCCGGTGCAGTGCTGGCGAGGGCGGGCAGCGGCGGCGAGTTCCCGCCACGCCCCACACTAGGCAAGGACGAGGCAGGAACGGTCGGGGGCGCGAAGACGGAAGCGCTGACATCCGTCCTCGTCGAGACGGCGGAATCAGTGGAGGCGGCCCTCGACCTCACGTTCGAGCAGCGGTTGCTGGTCCAGCTTGGACTTTCGTCACTTGGGCCGGACGTTGGCCGGGTGGACGGGATCTTCGGTACCCGAACCCGTTCCGCAATATCAGCGATTCAGCGGGAGAAGGGATTTACGGAAACCGGACACTTGACGGCGGAACTGGCCGAAGCGCTGGTCGCGCTGGGCAAGGCGGCGCGGGCAGAGAGGCGACGTGCGGCAGAGGTCCGCCCAACGGCAAAGCCAACGCGGAAGGTGGGGGAGAAGTTTCAGGATTGCGCGGAGTGCCCCGAGATGGTGGTGGTACCGTCGGGGAGCTACGAGATGGGGTCCCCGTCGCGGGAGAAGGGTCGCGACGCCGATGAGGGTCCGGTTCATCGCGTGACAATCGAACGGCCGTTCGGGGTGGGTGTATACGAAGTGACTTTCTCCGATTGGGCCGCGTGTCGCCGGGATGGCGGATGCTCGCGCAATTTCGGCGACAGGGGCTGGGGTCGGGGGGACCGCCCGGTCATTGATGTGAGGTGGGCGGATGCACAGGAATACGTGCGTTGGCTTTCGCGGAAGTCGGGCAAACGGTATCGGTTGCTGAGCGAATCGGAATGGGAGTACGCGGCGCGGGCGGGAACGGGAACGCGGTATAGCTGGGGTCAAGATATCGGCGTGAATCGGGCGAATTGCAGGAACGAGGAATGCGGTGACGGTTTTCGACACACAGCGCCCGTGGGGTCCTTCCGAGCGAACCAGTGGGGTGTGCATGACATGCTGGGCAATGTGTACGAGTGGACGGAGGACTGCTGGAACGCGAACTACTTTGGAGCGCCCGGCGACGGGAGCGCCTGGCTGTCGGGAAACTGTGATGGCCTGCGAGTGATACGTGGCGGCGCCTGGTTCAGCCACGGGCCGGCGCTTCGGGTGACGAACCGTAGCAAGTGCGGTCGCGACGCGCCGCGCTGTGACTACAGCGCCATCGGCTTCCGAGTGGCGAAGACCCTGGATTGAATCTCGAGAGCTTGTCCGGCAACGGTGGAGAGAAACCGGCCCTCGCGCGACTCGACGAACCCTGGGTGCAAGATCTTGGACTTGATCCGACAGTGACCGTGTCTTGGACCCGGATGTCGGCAGGGTCTGAAGTGTCCGATGTGGACTACGCGGCCATTCGTTTCTCCCTTGCCAATACGATGGTATCGAGGAAGGTCTGCATCGGGGTCTTGCCGTTGCACCACCGTCCCTGGTGAGTTCTCGCCTTCGCGCCATCCGCCCTACATCGAGGATGTGACCTTCCACGTCGATCCGGAGGACGACGAGGAGGTCGCGAAGGGTCGCCATCCTGGACTTCACGGGAAGCTCGGGGCCAGGCTTCGGGCGGCCTGGAGCGATGTGCCGGAGGCAAAGGCAAGCCCCAGGTTCACACTGCACTATCTCGATGGCGCTCCGGGTCGAGATGGGGTTACCCCTCGAGGTTGATCTTGACGATGAATACGCGATGCTGGTTCAGGGTCGCATCGAGCGCGCCGTGCAGGTCGCTCCGGACGTGAGCGAGGTGCGCGTTTTCTTCGCCTGATCGTGACTCGGATCAACGGCGGGTTCTCCTGGCGCCGTCCCTTCGGCGGCCGGGACGCCGATTTCGCGTATAGCACTTGTCTAATACCGCGGCTCATACCGCAAACCGATATAGACGCCGCTCCGATTGTCGTCTTTCCTCGCATGCAAATGAATCCGTTGCGGAGACCGATGCCATGGCCAAGGACTCTCTCAATGCTGGACGAACCCTTTTGCGCCGGCTCGCGTTCGTACTGAGTGGCTCCCTGATGACCCTGTTCCTCTTCATGGCTACCGGAATCCAGCAACTGGGCGGGAAGCTTCCGTTTCAGTTCGTGCAGGAGGCCCACGGCGACGGCGATGGGGACGGAGACGGAGACGGGGACGGCGACGGAGACGGGGACGGCGATGGCGACGGAGACGGCGATGGCGACGGAGACGGGGACGGCGACGGAGACGGCGACGGGGACGGCGACGGCGACGGAGACGGAGACGGCGATGGCGACGGCGACGGAGACGGAGACGGCGATGGCGACGGAGACGGAGACGGCGACGGCGACGGAGACGGAGACGGCGATGGCGACGGAGACGGAGACGGCGATGGCGACGGAGACGGAGACGGCGATGGGGACGGCGACGGAGACGGCGATGGGGACGGCGACGGAGACGGCGATGGGGACGGCGACGGAGACGGGGACGGCGACGGAGACGGCGATGGCGATGGCGACGGAGACGGCGATGGCGACGGCGACGGAGACGGGGACGGCGACGGCGATGGCGATATAGACCGGGATCCATACCGCGATGCCTATGGACACGGAGATGGCGATGGCGATGGCGACGGAGACGGAGATGGGGACGGCGATGGGGACGGAGATGGAGATGGCGACGGCGACGGCGACGGAGACGGAGATGGCGACGGCGACGGAGACGGAGATGGCGACGGCGACGGAGACGGAGATGGCGACGGAGACGGCGACACGGATGGAGATCGAAACAGTGACGGTGCCTGGTAGGTCCAGGTGCTGCCGAGCCACCGCCCTGGACTGCAGTACGTGGTTGCCGCCTCATCCGGGCAGAATCAGCGCTTTCCGTGAGTTTTTTCCGACAAATCATGATCGATAGATTCCAATTCCAATAAGGCCGGAGAAATGAACAACAACCTCAGTCGATACCTCTGCATTGCGATTCTCATTTCAGCGATACCAGCGGTGACAAGTTGCGGAGGCGGCACCAGCTCCCTTGTTCGGGAACCAGTGCCGGATCGCTCTTTGGAGCTTGTCCGGTCGCGGTTGACCACCTTGCAGTCCGCATTCGAGATACTCGAGATTGAAGAGACTACACCAGACGCCATATCCGAACTCAAAGATGCCTTGGTGGCGCTGAAGGCGAAGGTCGACTCCCTGCTGGCCCGTACGGACATTTCCCGCGAGGAGTTGGATGAACTTCGCGCTCCAATCGAGGAACTGGATAATTCCCTGTCGCGTGTGGTACTGCAAGTGCGTATTCCCCATGGGCTGCATCAAGGTTCGGAAACCACGACGTACGCGGGTCCGGAAGACGTACCGCTCCAGACCCTGCTGCAAGAACCGACGAACGAATTCGCACCGTTGTCCGCGACACTCGCCCGCAGGTTGAGTGATCCGAATAGCTCGGCGCATACCGGCGATTTTCGCGTAAAGTCGATCTCGAGCGATGGAGCCAATGGTTTTCGAGTGGTATACGAGGTGGACGATGTTGAAAGGACGGTGAGTTTCCTCGAGACCGATTTCGATACACCGGGATGCCGGAACTGCTACACGAAGGACGATGACGGTGTCGGTTATTGGCTGCTTGAGAACCGCGGCGGGACAATGGACTTCAGGTACATGTTTCCGGGGCGATTCTCGCTGATGCAGGACGACCTCAACCTGCGCGCCTACATGTCGTTCGGCTCTCGCACGAAAACGGTCGACTTGCCCACGGGAGAGGTGACCTATGTCGGGTACCTGGATTCGGACACGTACGCCACCGACGATCCCGGACAGCGTGAGCGCATTCGAGGCATTGTGAATCTGACGACGGACTTCGGGGCGGGAACGATGGAGGGACGGATTCGGCATCTCGAAAAGCGATCGAGTGGTGAGAACTCCTACCTGGAGCTGCCGGAAACGACTCATTTCGCGGCTCGAGATGCGACACTTGCAGATGGCCGGCTCCTGGGCGCTCTGGCGGGTGTGGACCTGGATGCGAATGCCCTCAGCTTGGAGTCGGTGCGGGGTTACCAAGGTGCCGTTCTCGGCGAGTTCTACGGTCCGAAAGGAGAAGAATTCGGAGGCGTGGTAAGTGCGACGAGCGAAGAACACAACCGCGTGCTCGGGGGTACCCTTCGCAGCAGACGGCTGAACCCGCGCGTACCGTCGGCTTCACCCACGGTGGTGTCGACCGCGATCGACCGGGACTATTCGGCGTCGACCACCACGCTTTCGGATTCTTCGCGAGTTGTATCGATACAGAACGACGGCGCGTCAGGACTCCATGTGACCTTTACGTTTGACGGCGGTTCGCATCGAATTCATTTCGAAGGGCGCGACTACGGTGCGAACTCCGGCTTTCCCACAATGTACTTCGAAAGTGATCGCAACCGCGAATTCTATCTCTGGGACTACACGGGCGGCGCATTCGTCGACTCCCCCGAGTTCGACTACCTCAATGTCAGCGGATGGACAGTTGCCGAGTTCGAGAGCGCCGGTGACGACACGCCAGGCTTCGTCGCGCGCGGACCCTCGGTATACGGAGTCGCAACCGATGCGCTCCCGGCCGGTACCGCTACGTACAACGGCCGGATTTACGCGTCGAGTGAACCCATGAATCATGCCAATCATGCCCTGAGGTCAACGATCCGGGGCAGCCTCTCTTTGACTGCGGACTTCGACGCCGGCACGGTTCGTGGCACCATCGACGAGATTGAGACCAGGGCTTCGGGTGGTTCCAGCTTCGAGGCAACCGACGGTCTGATCACGGTCGAGAGCGGAGCGATTGCCGGCAGCCAGCTCCAGGCCGACCTGACGGGCCAGCGCGGACAAGCCGGATTCGAAGGCGAGATGACGGGTGGGTTCTATGGACCGGACGCGATGGAAATCGGTGGGATTCTCAAGGGGACGAACACCTCGGACAGTTCGGTGGTATATGGCTGGTTCGGAGGAAAGAAGCCATAGCCCGAACCCATCCACGAGCGGCGACCGAGGCCTGCTCGGCGCCTTCGGAGCACATGACAGGCCGTAGATCGTGGAGTGTCATGCAGCTCACCATCACCACCGTTGGACATGCGGTCGCGAGGAGTCGATGGAAGGTCGACGACCGGTGCGTCGGTCGCAAGGGAATCGGTCGAAACCTGATTTCGAGAGGGATACCCCATGCCAGAGCCAATCGACCTTGACACGATGCGGCACTTCACCCGGATCGCCGAGTCCGTGGACGTGAGTCCGTTCCTGGAAGAGCTGGATGCGGCGCCGGCAATGTGGCATGCAAACACGAGCCGTCAACGCAACGTGCGTTGCCAGCGACATACGCAGAACATCTTCCTGCGTGCCGCCGCAAAGCCCCTTCCCCCCGGGGCAAAGAACGCGAACGACGTGCATGAGAGCCGGGTCGTGCGTGCGGCGAGGAAGTTCCCGCGTACGCTCGCGTTCTGCGTGCGCGTCGCCGATGAGCTCGAGTCAGCGCTCGGGCGGGCGACCCTGGTGACGCTGTTGCCGGGGAGCCGGGTCTTCCCTCACGTCGATGCCGGCGCCTACTATCGAATCCGGGACCGCCTTCACCTGGTCCTGAAGAGCTCCGAAGGAAGTCCGCTCACCGCAGGCGACGAGACGGTCGTCATGCAGGTCGGCGAGCTCTGGGCGTTCAACAACAAGGCCCGGCACTGGGCGAACAATCCCTCCGCAGAACCGCGTGTGCACCTCATCTTCGATCTCCTCCCGGCGCCAGGTCGTGGATTTCACGTCCTGCCGCCGGACGACTCGGCCCGGGCCCGGGCCGCATGGGCGCCGCCTCCTGAACACCCACGCCTTCGGGCTCCCGCTACGTTGCGCGCTCGTACCGACGAGCCCCGACATCCACGGGTCGAAGGATCTTGATTGCGCCAAGTAGTGCGTGCGCCGCCGAGTCCACCCGGACCGCGTTGTCGTAGGCCTCCGTGCGAAGCGCGCCGAGCACCCGGTCCCGCCTGGAGATGTAGAACGCATCGCGCTCATCGCGAAACTGCAACTGGCGCAGCGACCGTAGCCCCCGATGCACGGCTCGTTCGTACGCTGCCGCCCGCTTCTCGTCGCCGAGCCCGCGCGCAAGCGCCGCTGCATCCCCAAGCCCTTCCACGTACGCCCCGGTCGAAGCCGCGTGCGGCGGGCCGAAGTCGGGTCGCCGCGGGTTGTAGAACCTGCCCTTGAGATCCGGATCGAGCCCGTCCCACTGCTGCATCGGAAGCAGCCAGTCGTTCATCTCGAGCACGAAGTCCGCGTACTCGCGGCGCCCGGACTGAGCGTAGAGAGACGTACACGCCTGGGTGTGCCACGGAACGAAGGCCGGGTTTCGTTTCCGGCGATGCCACGCGCGGCAGCGCTCGAACGCGGCCGAACAACACGCGAGGGTCGGGGCGACGGGGAGCTTTCTTCTCGCCGCCTCGGCCCAGAAGAGAAGCGCCTCTCCGGAGTAGAAGTTCCAGTTCTCGCCGTCGCGCTCCGCGGGAAAGAAGAACGTGCGGAATCCGCGTTCTTCGTCCACGAGCGAATCGATGCCCGCGGCCAGCATGGCGAGCTCCCGGGAGAACTCCTCCGGAGCGGGGTTCTCGAGGATGGCGAGCCCCGCGACCGCGGCAGCACCGAGCTTGGCCCCGGTCCGCTCGACAATGGCGCCCCGGCCCCCGCCGATGTCCTGGAAGTACCGCTCGAGGTTGAAGCGGAGGTTCCGTCTCGCCGCGTCCCGGATCTCGGTGCTTCCCCTGAGCTCGCCCAGGCGAGCCAGCGCGAGTGACGCGAGAAACCGGCGGATCGCATTGTCCGCGGGCGACTCGGTGCCACGGCTTGGCCAATACTTGTAGGGCAGACCGCCGTCGGGAGAGAGGTTCGCGAGCATCCACGTGCCGATGCCGTCAGCGAGGTCCGCCGCCCGCCCCTCACGGCTCGAAGGCTCGGGATCGACCAGCGTCGAGCCCCGAAAGAGCTTCACCGGGCTCCGTCCATTCCCGGAGGGCAGCAGGTATTGCGCTGCGGAAAACGCGCGGAGCTCGCCTCCGGCGGCAAACTCGTCGCGACCGGCGTTGCGAGCCGCAAGGAACTTTTCCAGCGCACGGTCGAATCCGAGGTTGGCGGCAAGCATGCGCGTTGGCGACAGGCGGACCGTCTCCCCGAAGAGCCCGAGCTCCATTCCGACGATTCCCCGGGCGCGGGGGAAGAAAACCCGGGAAAACCGCCTCACCGGCACCGGGCGGGAATCGCCCGCGATGCACGCCTCGACCACTTCGCCCGGACGCGCGCCGACGCGCGGACGAATGTCGGCGGGCGAGTCGCCGTCCAGCCAGCCCTCGCGCCGCGCAGCTCCGTTGCGTCGGACGCAGAACCAGGTTCTCGGATTCGAGAGTTGAGAGGACCTCAAGGCGGCTCGGTCGCGACGGCCGGAGCCTGGTTCCCTTGCAGTGATCTCCCCGGCATGGTCATCAGCAATGGCTGAAAGATCTCGGCAACGAACTCCGCCCGCCCACTGACGCCTGCCTTTGCATACACCGAAGTCGCCTGCAGGCGAGGGGTGCTTTCCTTGACCCCGCGCGCTTGGGCGATCTCGGAGAAGCGATACCCCTTGATGATGAGCCAGGCGACGTCCTTCTCGCTTCGGGTGAGCCGCCACTCCTCCATCTGGTCGTCGATGGTCTCGGCGAGCGCGCCCGAGAGCGAGAGGTTCCTTCGTTCCTCCCAGAACAGCCGCACTCGAAGCCGTCGTATGTCGCGCACGTTCAACCCGAGGGCTACCGACACGCCGACGAACACGATGAACTCGATCACGAAATGAGGGGACCCGAACTCGCCCTCGAGCAGCATGTCCACCGCGAGGTCGTAGATGAAGAAGACGATCGCGACCGCGAGCACGGACGTGGCGAAGATCCGCCCTCTGATGATGCTCCTCGCATTCAGTTTCAGCTCACCGGCGACCTGTGCTTCGTCCACCTTGTCCAATTCGCCTCGGTTGCTCCCCTCGCCATGGTACTTCAAGGGTGGGAGCGAATCGTGGAAGATGGAGTCCGTCGCGTTGGAGACCTCGAGGACCGGGAAGCAGACCCGGTTGTTGAGCTGACGTGTCGCCGTCCCCCCGGGGTCCTGCTCGTCATCCGCGACCTGGACATCCTCGCAAAGGAGGCACGGAAGCTCGGCCCGCAGATCGCTCAGCGCGAAGCGCGCCGCTTGCTCTCAAGTCCAAGGAATTGGTTCGGGACTCATGGCATGAAGGTCACAGGTTCAAGTCCTGCCTCCGCGGCCAAGTCCGGGCCGACGCTCTCGAGGCCGGGGTACCGGCCGCTTCCATTTCGCCCCCGCTGCCCGACCATTCGAGGATCGTGCCGTGGTCGACGGGGGTGCAGGCGGGCACCGGGTCCGGTGCTTTCGGTACGGGCGATGCGACGGTTAGACTGGACTCGCGCGCCGACCGGTCCGCCGGCCGCAACGCGGCGGCCCGGTCGACGCCGGGGCCGGTTCCCCCGCGATGGCAGCCCGGTTGGAGCGTGCAGTACAGGGCCGCTCCCCGCGCGGCCGCGCCGGCCTCGGCCAGCGCGCGAACCTCCGCGTGATCGCCTCCCGCCTGCTCGTGGTAACCGGAGCCCACGACGGCGCCGCGGCCGTCGACGATGACCGCGCCG